>JAEEGJ010001925.1_pt1 | contig 278498 bp, 244 predicted proteins | sample 8958761 | NCBI WGS metagenome assembly JAEEGJ01 (sample SAMN16246546, study PRJNA631951) | gut metagenome | biome: gut microbiome; feature: rumen; material: RS-attached | host: Bos | place: Iran: Karaj | collected 2018-10 | reverse complement strand
TATACCGTAATTAGTCGTAGTCATAGTATTCACCTACCTCGACATCCTCGAGAACAGCGATAGCGTCGTCTGAGAGAATAGCTGCCGAGCAGTAGAGTGAAAGCAGATAAGAAGCAACGCCCTTATCATCAATTCCTCTGAAACGAACTGAAAGTCCTCTTGACTGTTCGTTTTTCAGATTACGCTGGAAAAGACCGATAACGCCTCTCTTAGCCTCACCTGTACGAACGAGAAGGATATTTGTCTTTCCGCTCTTGCTCTTTGGATTCTTGAGACCGTCAACAAGGAGCTTATCTGTTGGAATAATCGGGATTCCTCTCCATACGATGAATGTGCCGCCTGCGATGTTTGTGGTAACGGGCGGTACGCCTCTCTTTGTGCATTCTCTCTCAAATGCTGCAATAGCTCTTGGGTGTGCAAGGAAGAATGAAGGCTCTTTCCAAACCTTTGTGATAAGCTCATCGAGGTCATCAGGTGTAGGTGCACCGTTTCTTGTCTGGATTCTCTGAGAATCAGGAACGTTCTTTAAAAGGCCGTAATCATCGTTGTTGATAAGCTGGCTCTCTTGACGCTCACGAAGGCTCTCGATAGCAAGGTCGAGCTGCTCCTTTACCTGATCGTATGGCGAACCGTATACATCAGCCACTGCTGTGTTTACGTTTATGATAGTTGAGATAGAAGCGAGCTGAAGCTCTCTTGGCTCTTCCTCATACTCAACATAACCCTGAGGAATTATGTCAGACTTCTTCTCAACGCTGCAAAGAACGTCAAGAGGAGTTTCGCCCTCTTTAACCTTGTTTATTCTGTAAATACCTGAGTCAAGTCCCTTGAATTCGAGTACCTTTGTGATCCACTTTGGTGTCAGTGCACCGTACTGAGGTCTGGTCTTGTTAACGTCGGCAAGGTTATATGCCGCTTTTTTGCCAAGTGCAACTATGGTGTCATTTTTTGTTTCCTTAGACATAATGTCTACCTCCATTTATTAATGTATATATTACAGACAGATTTAGTAAGCTTTAGTATGGCGTGATACATGGGTATTGAGTCCATGTATATTTTTCAAAGCTTTCTCTGTCCGATAATCAATAGATTGGGAAATCCTTATCAACTTCCCTTGCCCATGCGTTTGTACCGCCCTTTAAGTTGTAAAGCGGACCTGTATAGCCTGCTTCGCGGAGAGTATTCACAGCAAGTATGCTTCTCTTGCCCTCCTTGCAGACAAAGACTGTATCAACAGAAGTATCGAGCTCCTTCTGACGTCTTTCAAGCTGTCCTATAGGGATAACTATGGCATCGGGGAACTTTGCGATAGCTCTTTCGTGAGGTTCGCGGACATCAACGATAGTTATCTTCTCACCATCGTCAATGCGGCGTTTGAGCTCCTTAGGCTCAATTCCTTCTACCTCTGCTTCTTCCTCTTTCTGCTGAGTAAGTCCGCAGAAATCCTCGTAATCGAAATCCTCTATCTCGGTAATAGTCCTCTTCTTGCCGCAGAGCGGACAGTTATCGTTTTTATGTATTTTCAGCTCTCGCCATTTGAGATTCCATGCGTCAAAGGTGACAACTCTGCCGATGAGGTTTTTTCCTCCGCCAACGATAAGCTTTATTACTTCGTTAGCCTGCAAAGTACCGATAACTCCGGGGAGTACACCTACTACGCCGCCCATTGCGCAAGAAGGAACAAGTCCTGCCGGGGGAGGTGCAGGGTACATACATCTGAAGCACGGACCTTCCTTTGCATAGTACACGGAGACCTGTCCCTCGAACTGGTACATGGCTCCGAAAACATCGGGCTTTCCAAGAAGTACGCAGGTGTCGTTCACAAGATATCGTGTGGGATAATTGTCGGAAGCGTCAGCCACAACGTCGTATTCGGAGATGATACCCTCAGCGTTTTCGGCTGTAAGACGCATATTGTATGTCTCTACCTTTACCAGCGGATTTATCTGGCGTATGCTGTCCTTTGCGGAAGCTACCTTAGGTCTGCCGATATCACGAGTACTATGCATTACCTGACGCTGGAGATTTGACTCCTCCACCTCGTCGTTGTCGATAATGCCGATGGTACCAACGCCTGCTGCTGCAAGATACTGTGCAAGGGGAGTGCCGAGGCCGCCTGCGCCTACGATGAGTACCTTTGCGGCTTTGAGTCTTTTCTGTCCCTTAACACCTATCTCCTGCAAAAGCAGGTGACGGCTGTAACGGTTTATCTCATCATTGGTGAGCTTTTCGCCTTTTCTGTCTCCGATAACGCTTTCAACGCCCGAACCTCCTGCGATAGCAGGGATAAGTATTACCTCGTCTCCGTCTTTGACTTCTGTATCAAATACTTCAGGATCGACCATTTCGTCATTCAAAAATACATTTATGAAAGCTCTGAGCTGACCTTCTTCGTCAAACAGTGCCTTTTTAGTTTCGGGATATTCCGCGGAAAGAAGATCAAGTATCTCGCCTACGGTCCTGCCCTCAAGCTCTATTTCGGATCTGTGCTCGGTAAAGAGCCTCAGAGTTGTCGGAATAACTACTGTAACTGCCATATGCAGCCTCCTTTATACGGCTTTTATGTAATCGACCAAAGCTTATATGTCATATTTATCATATATAAATACTATGGTTTTAATATACAACGTCAATGTATGTATTATAGCACTATGTGACAAAAAACACAATAGTTTTTCCTGATAAATAACTTAGTATCGGCTATAGTTGTTTTCTATAACCTGCACTTTTAAAGGTCAGATTATATAGAACCAGCTGTCGTCCTCCTCTATTTCTACTCGTTCAACAGGCTTTGAAGCGTCGTAATTGTAGCGGAGTTCCTGATTTTTAACGCTTACCTTTGCACCGTCGGGAACCGAACGTGTAATGAATGCGTTACCGCCTATAACAACGTCCTTACCTATGACAGTATCTCCGCCCAGAATGGAAGCTCCCGAATATATAGTAACATTATCCTCGATAGTAGGATGTCGCTTTTTGCTTTTTAGTGCCTGACCGCCCCTTGTGGACAGCGCACCGAGTGTAACGCCCTGATATATCTTCACGTTATCGCCTATTATGGTGGTCTCGCCTATAACGATACCTGTACCGTGATCTATGAAAAAGTATTTTCCAATGGTAGCACCGGGGTGAATGTCGATACCTGTCTCACTGTGAGCGTATTCCGTCATCATACGGGGGATTATGGGGACTCCCAGAGTATAAAGCTCATGAGCTATCCTGTTGATAAGGATAGCAAAAAGTCCGGGGTAGGAATATATTATCTCGTCCTTGCTGTAAGCAGCAGGATCTCCGTCATAAGCTGCCTGAACGTCGGTCTCTATGTATTCCCTTATCTTACGGAGACGCTTCGTAAAATCGAGAGTCATTTGCCTTGCTTTTTCAATGATATCATCATCGTTTCTTCTTTCACCGCCCAGAACTATGGTTATCTGCTTGGTAAGCTTGAACATAACGTCCTCAATAAGCATAGACAGATTATTTCTCAGCGTATACACCTTTATTGAGCCGTTCTTGAAATATCCGGGAAAAATAACCTTTCTCAGGCTTGAAAGAATATCTATTATCACCTCTTTATTAGGGTGATTGAAAATCCTTGTTTTGTCGATCTCTTTTCCTTTATGATAATCGTCTATCAGATCGTTCACTATACTGTTTATATTGTCTTCAAAAGTGTCCAATTACAATTGCTCCTTTCTGGTATCAATTCCTATCATTATTATAGATGTTGGAGCGATGGAAGTCAATATTTCGGCATATACCGCTTTTTTATTGTTTGTTATAGATAAGGTCAATAAGGAAATGTGTTTAAAAACAGCATCTCAAAACATCATTGATCAGGCTTTATGTGCAGAAATTTGCGAGATATGAGTGCGGCGATTACAATTTTGTAATTCTGCGCACAAAGTGAAAGATCCATGCTATCATATGATTACAGTAAAGGCACAAAGCAAAAACAATTATAGGAATGAGGTAGTTTTTATGAAAAAAATGATTTCTTGTATTGCAATACTGACAATGTTGGTTTCTATGGTATCATGCGGAAATACCGAAAGCGGCGGAACATCTGAAAACGTATCGAAAGTGTCAGCCACAACATCAGCTGCAATCACAACTACAGCAGATACATCAAAAGAAGAGAAAACAACAGCTGCAAATGCAAAGTCTGACAATAAAAAAGCCGAAAGCAACGGAAACAGCACAACAGTCGTAGCTGATGACAATATCGGAGCTTCACCTGTGACAAAGACCGATTATATGCAGATAGCAGGTGTATGGTATGAGGAAAACGTTCTTGATACCCGTGCTCTTACTATTGACGGCGACGGAACATATAAGCTTTCATACCGCGGCGGTGGAAGTGAATACGGCAATATTCAGATAGAGCGTCAGGTGCTTGGTGCTGATGATGTCACAAATATCTGGTACTGCTTCTACAGAGAGGACGGTACTTTGTGGGAGAGCTTCCGTCTTACAGCCCGTGAAAATATGTCTCCTGCACTTGTTTCGGGATTTGACAATACCGCGACGGTATTTGGATTAGGTGACGGCGACTCATCAGGAGAGCCTGACAACAGTCTGGCGGCAGTCAAGAGATTTATGGGTAATTGGAGCTGCGGAAGATGCTATATCAGTATCAGCAGCAATGGCGACGGAACATACAATGCAGATGTAAAGTGGAGCTCCAGCGCGGCAGAGGGCAGTGCATGGACATACATCTGTACATATGACGCAGAGAATGACGCTCTCGTTTGCAGCGGTTCGGGAGTAAACGTGGATTATGTTTATACCGAAGACGGTCAGAGCTCACATACGGAGAACTATAACAACGGCAGTGCAATGTTCTACACCGATAATAACGGAAATCTCCTGTGGCACGACTACTACGCAAACGTAGCTGACGAAATGGTATTCACAGGCTGCTGAAAAAGCAATTACAATTTTGTAATTCTGCACACAAAGTGAAAGATCTGTGCTATTATATAATCACAGCAAAGGCACAAAGCCGAAAAATATTTTTAGGAATGAGGTAGTTTTTATGAAAAAAATGATTTCTTGTATTGCAATACTTACAATGTTAGCTTCTATGGTATCATGCGGAAGTACCGATAACAGCGGAACATCTGAAAACGTATCTAAATCATCAACCACATCTTCAGCTGTAACAACTACAGCTGATACATCAAAAGAGGAAAAAACAACAGCTGCAAATGCTACAGAAAAGTCCAAGGACTCCGCAAAAACCGATGCATCAGCCAAAGACAGCGGAGAAAATACACTTGTCCTCAATGAAGCCGATCGCTTATTCGGCGCATATGTTGATACTCAGGGAGACGTTCTCAACCTCAGAAACGAGCCCTTCCCCACAGCAGATATAATCGGCACTATCCCAGACAAAACTCAGATAAATATTTACTCATGCGGAAAAGCTGACTGGTACTGTACAAGCTATAACGGCAAATCGGGTTATGTAAGCGCAAAATATATCAAGGAGATAGAATCAAGCGATCAGGGCATAGGCAGCAACGTTGCGATGATAAACGAGGCTTCTGCTATACTCAAGAGCCTGAATGACATTGATATGATCGGAGGCGGAGGAGCTGTTGCTGTAGATTCGTCCGATTCAAAGCAGGAAGGCAATGCTGTCTATGAAAGGGTAACAGACAGCCGTTTTACAACGGTTGAAGATGTAAAGAAATATATTACCGATAATATCTGCGGCACACTTCTTAACAGATACAGCAGTTTCTATGAGGGTGAAGAAGCTTTATTTAAGGAAATAGACGGAGCACTCTATTTCATGCAGATCGGCAGAGGTTCAGGCTTCCCGTACACGGACGATGTTGTTGTTAAAGATGTTACCGACACTTCTTTCACGATAATGGCAAAATTTGATAATTTCGGCGGATATTCCAATATAACAGTCAAAGCTGTCAAGGATAATGGTCTTTGGAAGGCAAGCTCCTTTACAGTTGACGATGGTATGGAAAACGCAAGATAAACGTATAAAAATCAGTTCATAGCGCATATCGCCGTGAAATGGCTTTACCAATTACAATTTTGTAATTCTGCACACAAGGCTGAAAAAATATGCTATTATATAATCACAGTAAAGGCACACGCCGAAATATAACAATTTTAAAAGGAATGAGGTAGTTTTTATGAAAAAAATGATTTCTTGTCTCGCAGTTCTTGCAATGCTCGCAGCAGTACCTACAGCTACAGCTTTTGCAGCAGACACCGCACCTGTATCAGTATCGGCAGAAGCAGCTTATGATGAAACAGATATCAGTAACATTGTTGGACAGTGGAAGTATCAGCTTGCTGCTGAAAACAAAAACGTTGATGTCAGCGCAGTTGACAACGGCATTATAACCGTAAAGGAGGACGGTACATATACATATACCGACCTTGACGGCAAAACACATTCGGGAACTGTAAAGATAGATTATGATACATTCGGGGGAGAGTTCAAAGTTCCGTTCTTTGCATTCTATGAGGGCGAAGAGTTCTTTATCGGCTGCTACTGTCAGCAGAACAACCCCAATACATATCTCATCGGAAACGGCGGAATGGCACAGCTCTTATCAGTAAACGCTGACTTTTCCGCAATAACAGGCGAATGGGAAGAAGTGAACGGAGACGGCAGAGTTTTCGATATCAGCGCAAACGGTGGTTATACTGTTACATATCCTGATACTAAAACAGATCAGGGCTTTATCAAGATAGGTAACGAGATGTTCAGCGAAAACAGCGATGGAAAATTTTACAATTTCTATAATGCAAGCGGAAAAGCATGGATAGGTTTCCCAAAGACTGACAGCGAAACAGTCAATGAGTTAAAGGCAGGCGAGTTTACTCTCAGACGCAAAAACGCCGATACAAATGCTAATGTTGATCAGGAGCAATCAGAAGGCGGAAAGACTGATGACAAGAACGAGAGTGCATCATTTGATAAAGAGGATAAGACTAAGGGTGCTATAAGAGTTATGGAAAACTTCAATGTAATTATGGCATTAACCGGTGCGAGTCCTGCTTATACTACCGATGACGGAAAAGTAAACGGTTATGTAAAGGTAACTGACAGCCGTTTTACTTCTATAGCTGATCTAAATGAATTTGTTGCAGATAATTTCACAGGAGAAGCAAAAGAAGTTTTTATCAGATACATTGATGGCTATTTCATTGAGAAGGACGGTTCGCTCTATGTACAATTTATACCGCGTTCTTTCTATCAGTTCCATACAGAGAACGGTGTTACCATCACAGACCCTGCTATGGACTACTGCACAGCTACAGCTAATAAGGGCGATGAACTCTTCGGTGTTGGCAGAGCCGTACTCAAATGCGTAAGCGGCAAATGGCATATCGAAAGATATGAATTCGGTGATTTTTACGGAGTCGAAAGACACGATGTTTCCGAGATATCAGGTACATGGGACGAAGTTGATACACTTTATCCAAGACAACTCGTTATAAGAAACGACGGTTCATTTACCCTTATATTCATTACAGGAAGAGCAATGTACGGTACTGTTAGGGTGGAAGATATAGGTTATCCCAATGGCGGCATACAGACATGGTTCAATCTTTACGACGAAAACAATGAGTTCTATACAGGCTTTGAAGCAACTTCACTGACTCCCCTCAATGACCTTTATACAGGTCAGGACGGCTCAGAACACTTTGTCCGCTATATAGAGCCCGAGCACAAATACTCATCAGATGAGCTTCAGAAAATGGCTGCAAAGGATTACGAAGAAAAAACAGGTATCAAACCTGCTGATACACATTCAATGACTAACGCAGAAGGTTCTGTCACTGTTGTATTCACAGATGAAAAAGGCGAAGATTTTGACGCATACACAGTTGATCCCGATACAGGTGTTGGCGAGAAATTCTCTGACGGCAGCACAGTCAATCTCCCACAGACAGGCGTTAATTCCCTTGTACTTACAGGTACATTAACAGGAGCAGCAGCTGTTGCACTTCTTGGTCTTGGTGCTGTAATAATGTCGGGAAAGCTCCGCAAAAAAGAAGAACAAGAGTAAGAGTAATAAAAGCAGCGGCTTCTGAGAATGCTGCAATAATAATGTCATCTGATAACAGATAAACAAATATCAGGTCAGAAAAAATCCCCCTTGTATCTTTTCAGAATGATACAGGGGGGGATTAATCATAACTTGTTACATGAACCGGGACAATCTATGACCTTATTAAGCAGCTTAGAGATGATCTCATCCTTTTTATCTATCTGCTTTTCTCTGAATATCAAATGATCTTCAAGCATTCCGATCTGTTTCTGCAAATGGTTCAGGCGTTTTTCATAGTCAGCACGGATCTCCTCATTTTTCACCACGAGAATACTTATCATTTGATTTTTATCATGTATCAGTGCTTTTAAAACTGCAATATCCTCAGAACTGCTGTCATCACTGTACATATCAAGAAGCACATCGGCAAGGGGAGCAATAGTGCTCTGATACTTAAAGCTTTCCGGATCGTTGTTTTCAGAGAATACTTTCTTGATAGTTGCTTCGGAAATATAACAATTATTCTTTTCGAGCATATCCATGATCTGTGAATTGGTAAGACCGTTATCCTTTTTCAGCTTGCGAAGCCTTTCGACGGTATCACGTTTCAGTTTGTTGATTTCCATTGTATTTACTCCTTTGGCGGTTTTCTTGTTGTATTTAATGTTAAATCAGCTTTTTTGAAAAAATGAGACAATTTCTTATCAAAATGATCTTATGATACATAAATACAGATTAGTTTTCATCATACCATAAATAACGCGGATTGTCAATTAAAAAGCCATAGGATTCTGAAAGAAGGCTCAGAATTACTATGGCTTTTGACCTTTTACGAGGACACACTATGTAATACAGCCGTTAGCCATTAGGCATTAGCCGAAAGAGTCCGCTTACGCTCACATTATATAAATTATTCGCCGAAGGCGACACATCAGGCTAACATCTAACGCCTAAAGGCTTAGTTTCGTGATAAGTGGGAATTAAGATATTTTTCTATCATTATCAATGCTCAAAGCTCATGACGTATTGACTCGACAGCCATTGAAAGAACTTCGGAGATATAAGGCTTGTCCACTTTATAATAAAAAACGGAACGGATACGCTGCGGATCATACTCGTAAGCGGAGTCTATCGCCTTTCTCATATTACGTTCGACAGCTTTTACGTTTTTGCCGTAATCATCTGCGATCTTGGGGTAAAGTTCCTTTGTCAGTGATTTCAGGAGCTCGGGTGATCTTAAAGCCATGAGAATTGCTTTTATAAGAAGATGATACCCGATAAGATTGGGACGTATCCCGAGTTTCTGAACAAATCTGATAACAGCCATTTCCTGCTGATCTGTGCGCAGCTCTGTGTTTCTCATATATGTATCGGTCGGAAAGTGATACATCTCTTTTTCGTTAATGGTAGTATTAGTTGATAGCATATTTATTCTCCTTTTTGATTTATTACGGCCTATGGCTTTTGGTTTGAATTGTTTTAGTACCTGATACCTTAGATATTGACATAAAATGTTATCAAACATAAGTAAACGATCATTTAGCTTGTTCAGTACATTCGCATTATAACATACAGACTCATTTTATGACAAGTTTTTTTTGGTATATTTTGAGGATATTTTTAGTCTATTTTTAATATACCAAGAATATACCCGAAAAGACAAAATGCAGTATATAGATCAAAAAGGAACGAATCAGGGCTTTACGTTTTCCGGATAAAGCAGAGTTCGCCCTGACCTGCTGTAATACGGTCATTCTCTGTGTCAGTGATGTCTTTAAAGAAATATTCCCATAATTCTCCGTCCGAGTGACAGAATTGATAATAGCTAAGAGAATCCTCGGGATATATTTCCGTTATAAGCCTTACGGTCCCGTTTATATAACCTTCGCTGTCTTTAAGTTCAAAACTGCCATCCTCATTTATAGTAAGAGTTCTCGGATAAAATACATTTTCTTCGAGCCAGATGCCTGTAATTTCCTGAATATCATTGGTTATCTCGACCTGTCCGTGTCTTGCGTTGTTGGCAGTCGTTCTTGCAGCCTTTTTTTCTGTGTCGGGTGCAGCCGTTGTTATTAACGCGCTTTCAGCTCCCGATGCTGTAGCTGTTACAGCAGACACAGACTCTTTTGCTTTGGCATTATCATCTTTATTTATTTTGCTGCACGAGACCATTGCTGAAAATATTGAGACCATTGCAAGAAAGGAAAACAATTTTTTCATATCAGCTATCACATTCCTTTTATACTTTTTATTCCGGGATATATGTTCATTGTCTGAGAAAGCATATTGCAGTCAGGAAAGGCTTTCAAAACATGACACGTCTCAGAACGTACTCTCCCTCGGAGGTGGACGCTATCTCATATGTGCTCATATCGTCCATATTCAGATGCTTTTTCAGACGGGATATATTTACCCTTATGGTATTTTTGCTGTCCTCCATGTCGCAGCCGTAAATAGTCTTGTATATGTCGTGATAGCTTGTACGCGAGCCTATCTGCGAAGCCAGCATATACAGTATCTGCAATTCACGCTGCGGCAGGGAGTATTCATTGCCGTCAAGCGTTGCAGTTCCCGCAAAAAGGTCTACAGTAAGATAAGGAAGCTCTATCTTCGGGTGTTGTGGAGACTGCTTGACATTGCGGCGCAGCTGAGCTTCTATACGCGCCTTTAGTACGTTAAGGTCGTAGGGCTTGGTTATGTAGTCGTCACCGCCGCTTCTGAAGCCCATTACAACGCTGTCGTTCTCGTCACGGGCTGTAAGGAATATAACAGGAGCTTGTGTTTTCTGCCGCAGTATCTTGCAGAAATCCATACCGTCGCCGTCAGGCAGCATAACGTCAAGGAGCACAAGATCGGGGACGCACTCCTCCAGCATAAACGATGCGGTCTGTACCGAGTCCGCACAATGTACGGTATATCCCTCATTTTCGAGAAATGTTCTGTTGATACGCATGATGTCTGAGTCGTCTTCTACTAATAATATGTGTGACATAATGTATCCCCCTGTGATTACAATCCTGTAATTTTGTTCACTTATTCATAAATATGTGGTATAATGTTATTAAAGGAAATTATACGCCCTTACAGATCAGGCAATTATATCCTGAAAGGAGCAGAATGAGATGAAAAAGAATTTATCCAAGAGCCGCACACTCAGGCGGCGGCTTTTAGTGACTATGATAATTTGTCTTATGACAGTTTTGGTTATATGTACTCTCATCTTTAATATGGTTTATCGAAAGACCGCCGATGCAGTCACCACAAATACTTCAAAGCTTACCGATGAGACTTTCAATACGACCGCTGACATTTACTATCAGCAGCTTGTATCTTCTTTGCAGATGGAGCTGAACAACCTGTGCAGCGCTTCATATATGTCTGAATGTTTATACAATGAAGAATTTGACGATTTTGAGCCGTTTGATGTAAATGCCAATTGGCGTGAAGTTGAGGGTATTGAAAGAAATATGCGCTTCTTTCTGCGAAATCAGGCACAGGCTGAGCTGTCAAGTGACGATCCTCGCTTCTTTTTTACTTTTGACGGTGTAACATTTCAGACCTACAGCCTGACATTTTTTGATGAATCAGTCTATGATATGGACGAGGTATTTGCTGCATTTAACAGTGATAATACTATACATTCGCCTTCTTCGTATGAACGCAAGCTGTATGAATCGGATTATTACGAAGATCAGCCTGATCTTTCCGACTATATGTATGAGCATTTTAATGAAGAACGCGGTGCTTACACAAAAAACGGAAACGGATATATTATTGCATGGACTAATACTTCTACAATTTCATATTACAAACATTGTTTTGGAGTAGTCATGTACGATGTAAATGACTGGATCGTTCCTGTAAAGGAAAGCGTAAATGCAAAGAACGCCGAACTTCTGGGTTACATGGACGATCTCTTCAAAAAGTACATTTTCATCATGGTAAGTTCGATAATCGGAGTTCTGATCCTTTTCACCATTGTATTTGTAATTCTTTCCAAGAAATTGTCAGATCCCATTGTTTCCGAGCATGACCTGCTGATAAAGGTAAACGCAATGAAAACAGCCTTCCTATCAGATGCTTCCCACGAGTTGAAAACTCCTTTGGCAGCTATGTCAGGCTATGCTCAGAATGCTGAAATGGAGCTTATAAACAGCGGTGATACCGCACTTGTACAGGAAAAACTGAAACGTATCTCGTCGGAAGCCAACCGTATGGCTCTTATGGTAACGCAGATACTCGACGCAACCCGAATAGAGGAAGGCAGAATGATGCTGGAGCTTACTCCCTGCGATCTGGACAGCCTTGTGCGCGAGACCATTGAGACCTATTTTGCCGTGCTCAACAAGAACAACAACAGGCTCGCACTTCGTATTCCGCTTGAATTGCCGCAGGTAAAGGCTGACAGTTCGAGATTGCAGCGTGTATTCGTAAATCTTATCTCCAACGCTCTCAAGCATACGAAAAACGGTACGATACTCGTAAAGGCAGAAAAAGAGGACAATTTTATCAAAGCTACCGTAAAAGATACGGGAAGCGGTATCTCCGAAGAGGATATGCCGCATATCTGGGAGCGTTACTACAAGGGAAAGCACTCCGAAACAGGCACTGGACTTGGCTTGTTTATATGCAAGTTCATAGTCGAGTCCCACGGCGGCAGGATATGGGCTGAGAGCGAAGTGGGCAAGGGAACTTCATTTATGTTCACTCTGCCCGTTGAATAACAACTTACTTTATATAATAGCACATTTTTGCTGCAAATACAATACAAAAAATCAAAGATAACAGATAGTTCATATGCGTATACAGGCAATGCTGTATATCGGCATAAGTATTGATAATCTGCGTCAGATATGGTATAATTTTATAAATCAGAGTGAAAAGGAGGTCGCTTGTATGCCTTTCAATATCATCAGGAACGATATAACCAAAGTCAAAGCCGATGCCATAGTAAACGCTGCAAATTCCTCACTGCTTGGGGGAGGCGGAGTTGACGGAGCTATACATCATGCGGCAGGTCCGCAGCTCCTTGCGGAATGTCGGACTCTCGGCGGCTGCAAAACAGGTCAGGCAAAGCTTACAAAAGGCTATGCTCTTGACTGCAAATATATCATACATACGGTAGGTCCTGTGTGGCACGGCGGCGACCGCGGCGAGGAAGAGCTCCTGCGCTCATGCTACAGGAATTCCCTTGAGCTTGCAAAGGAAAAGGGCTGCGAGAGCGTGGCTTTTCCCCTTATTTCCTCGGGGATATACGGATATCCCAAGGACAAGGCTCTGGACGCGGCTGTGTCCGAATTCAGAAGCTTCCTTGAAGAAAATGATATGGAGATAACACTTGTCATATTCGATAAGGACTCCTTTGAAGTAAGCTCGGGCATTGTCGGCGAAATAAGGCAGTATATAAGCGATGCTTACGCAAAGAAATGTGCTGAACATGACAGAAGAAACAGGGGCAGACCTGGTGCAGTCGAAATGCACCAGTTTTCAAGTGCTAAACCAGGCTTGTTATTCGGCAGAAAAAAGGAGAGCATGAAAGAAAGCTCCGCAAATATCATGCTCGAAGAAGATGCTTGCTGTGAAACAAGTGCTGACCTTGAAAATATGCTCAAAGCACATGACGAGTCTTTCTCGGAAGCTCTGCTGCGGCTCATAGACGAAAAGGGCATGACAGACGTTGAGACCTATAAAAAAGCCAATATTGACCGCAAGCTCTTTTCAAAAATTCGCAGCGACAAGAACTACAAGCCTAAAAAGCAGACCGCTGTGGCTTTTGCAGTAGCTCTTGAACTTGACCTCAGTGAAACGGAAGAACTGTTGAAAAAGGCGGGCTTTGCACTGTCGGACAGTCTGAAATTCGACCTGATAATCCGCTATTTTATCGAGCACAGCAATTATAATATCTACGAGATAAACGAGGCACTGTTCGCCTTTGACCAGAGTTTGATAGGTTCGTGATTTGTCGCCTTTGAAGCGACCAAAATACCTCCGTGATGATGTATACTGTAATTACAGTAAAGGAAACGCAAAAGCGGTTCCGCAAAATACATCAAAACGGAGGTTTTATTATGAAAAAGAACTTAACTGAACTGGTATTTATCCTTGACGAGAGCGGCTCAATGAGCGGACTTACAGCTGATACTATCGGCGGCTTCAATTCCCTTATTGCAAAGCAGAAGAAAGAAGAGGGCGAAGCACTTGTATCAACGGTATTTTTCAGCAATGATTCCAAAGTGATACATGACAGAGTGAAGCTGAATGACGTTCCAAAGCTTACCGACAGGGATTATGTTCCCTCAGGCTGTACTGCTCTTCTTGACGCAGTTGGTGACGCAGTTCACCACATCGCAAATATCCATAAGTATGCCCGTGAAGAGGACGTGCCCGAAAAGACGCTGTTTGTTATTACAACTGACGGTATGGAGAACGCCAGCAGAAAGTACAGCCACAAGGACGTGAAGAAGCTCATCGAAAAAGTGCAGGAGGAAAAGGGCTGGGAGTTCGTTTTCCTCGGAGCTAATATCGATGCTGCCGAGACCGCAGGCTCTATCGGTATCAGAGCTGAGAATGCAGTTGACTATCATGCTGACTGCTGCGGTACGGAAGTGCTTTACGAAGCAGTAGGCTGCGCAGTAAGCAGCGTAAGAGCAAAAAAGGGACTGAATAAGACTTGGAAGTGCTCTGTAGAAGCTGACAATAAGCGCAGAAAATAAGATCGCGTCTGAAACTGCTGATAAATTATCCTTCTTAATGCTGATTGTGCATATCAAACTATATATTGACAAATATGTGGAAATGTGATATAATAAATATACAATATAAAGCAGAACTTGTATAGGGGTGATTTAAATGTTTATTGAATAAAAACAGCTATGATAATGCGCGTATTTCCGTTAATGGCAGATCCAAAGCTATAAGAAGGAGGATCCGATATGTGTGCAGCAGTTTTTGATTATAATGATAATGATTTTATAATGCCGTTTGACAATAAAATGGGCATGGATTCCAAGGGCAATTTAATGAGGCGTTTAGATGATTATGTAGCTATGGATATGAACTCAGGCAAATTTCACTATACGTCGCCCTGGCCGGAAGATAATGATAATAATAAATAATATATAGGCTTTAAAACTAATAGGGACTTTCCGTTCGGAAAGTCCCTATTTTTGTCTTAGTTAACATACAGAAAACCGTTTGTTATACCTCTTTGACCGATATCTATAAAGTTGTTGTTATTACCACGGCATTTTGCCCTGAACATTTTGCCGTATACTCTTACTTTATTATTCTTCATGTAATCGTAGTCGCTTCTTCCGAATATCAGTGGTTGGATAGTGCTTGATGATGTGAGGGTCCTGTCTTCATCATTGATATACAGTGTAATGGTTTTTGTCAAATTGCTGCCGAAAATACTCTGACTGGTTGCACTGTTCATGAAAGTACCAAGTGAAAGATTCTGCTTTGTATAAGGAAGGTCTATGTAATTGAGATTGGAGCAGCCGTCAAATGCAAATGCACCTATAACCTTCAGATTTTTAGCAGGGCGAAGATCGAGTGTTCTGAGTGATTTGCAGTTAGAAAAAGCACACTGGTCTATCTCTTCAAGCTGAGAATTATTACCTGCAAATTTAAGAGTTGTAAGTGCGCCCTTTGAGAAAGCATATTCATGTATCCTCTTTACAGTATCAGGGATAGTAAGTGTTTTTATGCCGCAATTTTCTGTGCAGGTAGGATATCTGTTTCCACTGTTGTTGAATTGTGAATAGTAACCTATCTCATTAACGGTGTACCAGCAGTTGTCGTTTGAAGAATATACTCTTGACGGAACAGAAACGCTGGTAAGTTCTGAATCAACAGTACCGATCCATGAAACTCCGCCAATGTTGTTCTTGACATAGTAGCAGCCGTCAGTAAAACGGAATCCGCTTACATTGTTAATACGGTTCCACTTGCATTTTACGTCACTATAAATTTCACTGAGCTTAACAAGTCTGCGTTCAGGATTGCCGTAACGGATCGCGTTGATATCAGCATCATTTACGTATCCGTCGCCGTTAACATCATAGAAAGCTAATGGAGCCTGATCTGAGTTGCTTGTATAGCCGTTATACATAACAGTACTTTCAAATATTTCTGCGTCTTCACCGGTGAACTGACCGTCAAAGTTAAGATCGCCTGCGATGCCGGGACGCTCGAAATATGTTGCGTGATCAAGGAAGAATTCTCTTGTAACAGTTGCCTGAGAGTTTGTATTGCCTGTAAACATGATCATATTAACAGGGTTACCGTTTTGGTCCGGAAGATCAACAGCTTTCCAGTTGAGTGCGTGATAATAGCGGTCACGTCCCCAGCGTATCTGGCAATCGTTCATTTCACCGTTACACTCTGCAAAAGTAATTTTACCGTTTGAATCGATATCAGTAATAAAGATACTGTGTCCGGGAGTTTTATCGCCCTTACTTGTCGATACCTTGTAATCCAGACGAACGATATCACCTATCTGAGGTATATAGTCCTCAGCCATTGGATCCTGATTGCTGTTTGCACCATAAGTGTTCTTTTTTACTTTGTGACGGATAAGTACAACAGGTCCCCATATATCATTGGAAAGCTTTCGTGCAAATCCTACACATTCACCGTTGTCAACTTCCGGTTCTGTAGTTTTTGTCCAGTCTGTGTAATATGCCTTGCGGCAGAAGAATTTGCTGTCATAATTTAATCCTTTTACTTTTTCTTCGGTAAGGTAGGATCTGTACCTTTTGTCAGGTGTGTATTCGGAATAGGTATCCTCACTGATCACACCTGTCTGTTTGTAGTTCCAGTATGAAAGATGCGGAAACTTTACCATTTCTGCGTCGATACGCTGCTGCCATTCGTTGAGAACAGTATCATAGATGATTTGTCCGTCTGCTGCATCTGCTTTTGCAGGGATAGATGCAGCTGCTGCGCCTGCTGCAACTGTCAGTGCGAGCGTTGCTGAAGTCAAGTGCTTAAATAGTTTCATGTGTTTTTCCTCCTGAATTAATAGATAATTTGCTAATATTAATAGCAATATTATTATACTGCTCGTTTAAACAAATGTCAATATTATTTCAGGTAATATTTATAATAATTTAATAATTGATCGTTCTATGACATATCGTATTTATTATATTACAACTAAAAACGCAGAAAAGATCTCCCGTGTACTTGCCGTAACACGGGAGATCTTTTTATTGATATTTTGCTTTATGATATCTGTCTTTCAGAGAAGATATCATGCAGCTGTGTCTTCTTCGTTTTCCTCAGATTCGGTTTCGATAACTGTTTCTGTTTCATCAGGTGTTTCTGTTTCCTGAGTTTTATCCTCAGCAGGAACAACTGTGAGCTTAGCAGCATCTGAGAAGATCTGATTGCCGTACTTGTCGACGATCATACACTGATAAGAATAACCATTGTTATCTGCACTTGCAGGAACAACTAAAGTTGAAGGATCGGAGTTCTTGTTTCTTATATCCTGCCAGTTGATACCGCTCTGTACAGAGTAGGACCAGCTGTAGAGAAGGTCTTCACCCTCTGCTTCAACAGTGAATTCAACATCGCTTCCGTCCTCAGCAATTGCGCCGACAGGATGATTGATGATCTTAGCACCGAGGCAAACCACCTTGCCGTCGATAGCAGTATTGCCGCCGCCGATAGCAATGTTTGGCCATGTTTCCTCAGTACCTGTGTAGTAAAGTGTTTCAAGACCTGAGCAGTTATAGAATGAATTGCTGCCGATAGTCTTGATCTTGTTCGGGATAGTTATACTGCTTACTTTGCTTAATCCATAGAATGCGTTGTTTGGTATTCTTTCGCCGCCTGTGATAGTGATATCTGTAAGAGTTGCAGGGATACCGCTGTAGTAGCCTGAGTATGTACCTGCACCGCTGTAGTAGAACAGATAAGATACAGCACTGCTGCTGTTCTCAGCATTTACGTCATCAAGACTTGTGCCTGCATAAGGAAGTGTAAGTGATTCGAGAGCTGTGCAGTTAGCGAATGCAGCTCTTTCAATCTTGCCTGTACCGTTGTCAATAACAGCTGTCGTCATGCCTGTGCAGTATCTGAAAGCACTGTCACCTACAGTCTCGACTGTGCCGTTTACATATATACTTGTGATACCTGTGCAGTTATAGAATGCAGATGAACCTATGTAGCTGAGAGGTGGCTGGAACTCGATATCGCCGAATTTAGCAGATGAGCAGTTGTAGAATGCATCGTTTCCGATAGATTCGAGTCTGTTTTTGAAGATATCTGTATCAAATTCAAGATCTGAACAGTTGTAGAATGCGTTATTGCCGATAGATGTTACACTGTCGGAAATTGAAATGTGCTTGAGCTTGCTGAAACCATAGAATGCATAGCTTGGTATCTTATTTCCGCCTGTGATAGTTACGTTTGCGAGAGTTGCAGGGATACCGCTGTAATAGCCTGAGTATGTACCTTCGCCGCCGTAATAGAACAGGAAAGATACGCAGCTTGTGCTTCCGTCTCCGTTGACCTCATCAAGGCTTGTGCCTGCGAAAGGAAGTGTGAGAGATTCAAGAGATGTACAGTTAGCAAATACTGCTCTGTTCAGGCTTTCAACACCGTTTTCTACAACGACTTCTTCCATATTTGAGCAGTATCTGAACGCACTGTCGCCGATAGCCTTTACAGTACCCGGGATAATGATGCTTGTGATACCTTTACAGTTATAGAACGCACTGTTTCCGATAGTTCTGAGTGATGTCGGGAATTCAATGTTATTGAAATTAGCCGAGCTACAGTTATAGAATGCAGCATTTCCGATAGTTTCAAGATCGTTTGTCATAAGCCCCTTGCTGAATTCAAGGTTTGAACAATTGTAGAATGCATTGTTTCCTATAGAATCCAGTCCGCTTGGGAGTGTTGCATTAACAAGGTTTGTAAAGCCGTAGAATGCATTGTCAGGTACTCTTGTACCGCCTGTGATAGTAATGCTTGTGAGAGTTGCAGGGATACCGCCGTAATAGCCTGAGTATGTACCTTCACCGCCGTAGTAGAACAGATAAGATACAGGGCAGTTGCTGTCCTCTTTGTTTACTTCTTCAAGGCTTGTGCCTGCATAAGGAAGTGTAAGAGATTCGAGAGATGTGCAGTTAGCGAATACGGCTCTGCTTATGCTTTCAACACCGTCCTCTACGACAGCTTTCTTAATGTTGGAACAGTATCTGAACGCACTGTCGCCGATAGTCTTTACAGTACCGGGGATAATGATGCTTGTGATACCTGTGCAGTTATAGAATGCACTGTTTCCGATAGTTGTAAGTGATGTCGGGAAGCAGATATTGTTGAACTTAGCCGAATTACAGTTATAGAAAGCACTGCTTCCGATAGCTGTGAGCTTGTTTGTCATAAGACCTTCGTTGAATTCAAGGCTTGTGCAGTTGAAGAATGCATTGCTTCCTATGTAAGTTACGCTCTCGGGAAGTGAAATTGTCTTGAGAGAAGTAAAGCCGTAGAATGAATTGTTAGGTACTTTGTTACCGCCTGTGATAACGATATTTGTAAGAGTTGCAGGGATACCGCTGTAGTAGCCTGAATATGTACCTGTGCCGCTGTAGTAGAACAGGAATGATACAGGGTAAGGACTGTCGCCTTCATTTACCTCAGCGAGGTTTAAGCCTGCGTAAGGAAGTGTAAGAGACTCAAGAGATGTACAGTTAGCGAATACAGCTCTGCTGAGAGTTCCCACACCCTTGTCAACAACTATGCTTTTAATAGAAGAACAGTATCTGAATGCACTGTCTCCTACGCTTTCAACTGTACCCGGGATAGTGATGTTTGTGATGCCTGTGCAGTTGTAGAACGCGCTGTTTCCGATAGTTTTAAGTGATGTCGGGAAGTCGATATTATCGAACTTAGCTGAATTACAGTTGTAGAAAGCACTGTGTCCTATGGATACGAGCTTGTTTGTCATAAGCTCCTTGTTAAATTCAAGGCTTGTACAATTGAAGAATGAATTGTTTCCGATAGATGTTACGCTCTCGGGAAGTGAAATTGTTTTGAGAGAAGTAAATCCGTAGAATGAATTGTCAGGTACTCTTGTACCGCCTGTAATAGCGATCTTGCTGAGTTTTGCAGGGATACCGCTGTAGTAGCCTGAGTATGTACCTGTGCCGCTGTAGTAGAACAGGAACGATACAGGGTAAGGACTTTCACCTTCATTTACCTCGGCAAGATTTAATCCTGCATAAGGAAGTGTAAGTGATTCAAGAGATGTGCAGTTAGCGAATACGGCTCTGCTGAGAGTTCCTACGCCATTATCAACAACAATGCTCTTAATAGAAGTACAGTATCTGAATGCACTGTCTCCTACGCTTTCAACTGTGCCGGGGATATAAAGGCTTGTGATGCCTGTACAGTTATAGAATGCGCTGTTTCCGATAGTTTTAAGTGATGTCGGGAATTCGATATTGTCGAACTTAGCGGAGCAGCAGTTATAGAAAGCACTGTGTCCTATGGATACGAGCTTGTTTGTCATAAGTCCCTTGTTGAATTCAAGGCTCGAACAGTTGTAGAATGAATTATTTCCTATAGATGTTACGCTCTCGGGAAGTGAAATTGTCTTGAGAGAAGTAAATCCGTAGAAAGCATTGTCAGGTACTCTTGTACCGCCTGTGATAACGATATTTGTGAGAGTTGCAGGGATACCGCTGTAGTAGCCTGAGTATGTGCCTGTACCGCTGTAGTAGAACAGGAACGATACAGGGTAAGGACTTTCGCCTTCATTTACCTCAGCAAGGCTTCTGCCTGCGTAAGGAAGTGTAAGTGATTCAAGAGCTGTACAGTTAGCGAAAGCTGCTCTTTCGATATTGCCTACGCCGTCCTTGACATCTGCATATACCATAGAAGTACAGTATCTGAATGCACTGTCTCCTATGCTTGTAACAGTCTTAGGAACTGTAATGCCTGTAATGCCTACACAGTTATAGAATGCACTGCTTCCGATGTATGTAAGAGTATCAGCAAACTTTACATCACCGAATTTTGCAGAGCTGCAATTATAGAATGCATTGTTTCCGATGTATGTAGTATCGTATGGAAGTACGAATGACTCGGGATCATCATCGTGCTCATGGTCATAGATGATATGATTGAACTTTGAGCAGTTGTAGAAAGCAGCGTCGCCGAAGCTCTTTACTGACTTAGGCATTTCAACGGTCTCGATGTTAGAACCGCCGTAGAATACAGAAGCACCGATGTTATTGATAACATAACCGTGCTCTGTGTCGTAGTTTTCCATAACTACGTTCTTTACCTTGGATATGTTTCTGATAGGTGTATAGTTGAAATCATACATATCGCCATGACCGAAGATATACATATATCCTGTAGGATAGAGCATATATACTATGTGGTCGCCGAGCGAGCCTGATTCGAGGCAGTAATGATCGGGATCAGGTGCTTTTGCAGTTGTAACGCTGCGCTTTACGTGATTTGTTGTAGCTGTAGTAGTAACGATAGGAGCACCATCGCTGCTGCTTGCACCGTCTGAACTGTAGTTGCCCTCATCGCTGAGATCAAAGCTGTAGTTCAGTTCCTTTGTCTTGTTGTTGATATGGAATGAAGTATGCTTTACATTCTTGCCGTCTATAATAACGTCAACAGTATGGCTGCCGCTCTTACAGTATACAACTACGTTGCTGCCGCCGACAACGCCTGTTGAAACATCGCCGTCAACAATGATCTCAACATTCGGAGTGAATGTATCGCCGTCTGAATTCGTAGCAGTAACATTGAATGTAGTCTTATATGCAATATTCGGGCACGAACCGATGCCGAACTTTGCAAGACCTGCGGCAGCTATCCATGAAGCAGGAAGACCTGCTGCACCTGCTACAAGTCCGAGATTATCAAGGCTGAGATACCAGTCAAAAAGCTTTATACTGAATGATGCGATCTCGCATTCGATATCTACGATCTTCAGGCATTTGAATTCAACGCCTGCCGTTACGACAAAGCTTACATCACCTGAGAGACACGTATCACAAGCGTGTTTCGTATCGCCCGATGTATCGAAGCATACAAAGGCTGTGTTTGAGAACGACTTTGACTCGCCGCTTTTTGCATAAGAGAATTCAAGTGAACCTGTTATGTCAAGACCTGCCTTTGCATAGAGTGAGAATTCAAGAAGAGTGATAAAGCCGAGGTCTACTGCGTCAAGTGAAGCTGAGAGCTTGATACCGACAAATGCTTCACCCTCAAGCTTTACAGTGATACCCTTTGATTTTTCCTCAGTCTTGTCGATAGGCTCCATACCGTCATCTGTATCGTACTGGAAGCCGTGGGTAGTAGTTCCCGAGAATGTTACGCCAAGTGAGCCTTCAAGCTCGAGAACGAAATCAACAGATATCTTTACTGTTGCACCAGGGATACCTGTAGGTATGACCACGCTGCCTATTCTTGGCTCGCATTCCTTCTCCTTCAGGTTTTTGAGGACATCATTGTCACCGTTATCAGCACTGAGCTGTATAGAGAATGAGAACTCAGTGGATAATTCAAAATAAGCGTATGTATATCCCCACTCTTTGTAGAACTCAAAGGACTGAGTAAATGAAACTCCTGCCTCTGCGCCGAGACTGATACCCGAATTACCAAGCGGGATATCGCCGCTGAGAGTGAAAGATTCGCTTGCGGTCTTTGAATATGAAAGGAGATACTGTGCCATATCGAATGTCATGACACCTGTCTCTTCAAAATCTGTATCTGTACGAACGATACCTTCATCAGCAGTTTCCATATCGAGAACAGCGTCTCTTGGATCGGAATGTGACTCAAACTTAACGAATGCAAGCATATCGTCAATGTTGCTGTTACCTGATACGGTAACTGTATCGCCGTCGATCTTTACGTCCTCAACTGCAATAGATACGATAGCTTCGGGACTTGGCTGAATGTAGAAGAATTCACCCTTTTCGAGGTTTTTGACCGTATCGTCTGCATTGCTGAAAACGAAAACGTTATTATCAAAGTCGGAAGAAACAAGTTCGTTCTTACCGTCCGCACTTTCAGCGATAACTGTGTCATCACTGAGAACAACGAAGTTGTTTGTTTCATCGTCATCGAAGTTTACGACTCTGTCCTGTGAGAAATCCTTAGTAGTTTTAGAAAGGATATCAGCAACTTCCTCGGTATACTTTTTGACTACGAAAGTATCGCCGACAGGATGATTGAATAAGTCGAAGAGCTGTACCTTTATAATAAAGTACTCTCCAAGCTTGGAAGCGTCAACAGAAGCTTCGCTTCGCTTTAAACGTCCTGCCTCGGCAGTTCCCTCAACGGAAGCGAACAGTTCACCGTTTTTTTCGTCAACGAAAGTGATAACGAACTTGCTGTCGTAAGGTTGTGTGGATGTCACAACTATCTTTCCTGTGGCAGGGTCATAATCCAGACCTGTAACCATGTAATCGCTGTCACTGACATCAGTATTGGCGAGCTTTTTCACAGTCTGGTCTTCTTCCGCCGCATGGGTGATAAAGTTACCCAATGAGTTGGAGGATTCAAAGTCCAGATTGCTTACACGGTCGATCGAAGCATTGTTTTTGCTTTCAGGATCGATACTTGTGATGAATTTGTTGCCGTTTGACAGGACCATTGTAGTACATAAAGCTGCACTCAGTGCTCCTGCAATGACTCGTTTTATCATTTAAGCAACCTCCTATAAAAAATTTACTGTTTACACAGCAATTACTATTATACATTTAATCATAATTATTGTCAACTTTGTTTGCGATTAGGGATAAATATATAAATCAAAAATCTCTGTATTTCACAAAAATACAAATGGCTTACCCATGCATTATTCTGATATAGCATATTGACAATGTGCTGCTCATTTTACAGAAAACATTGCTTCTGATGTATATTATGTGAATTGATTATATATATAATGTGTAAGAAACTTGGTGTTCTGACCGCTCATTTAACCGTATAACGTAGATAAAGGTGAATAATGACGATAAGTGTCACTTTGTGATGTGAAATTTGCGACAGTGATGCGAAGTTTTACAGATATACATTTTTGTGCATTGCGTAAAAATGCCGAAACGTATGTTTGGATTGAGTCGCAAATTAATGACTACAGTTCATTTTTTGGCTAAATACAGCCTTGTGTAAAATCATATTATTTCAATATATACCGATAAAAAATAAACATTTGAAAATGAGCGGCAGCTGTGATAGAATGTTCTTTGTGACTGTTTGGCTGTAGGAAAAAAATACTGATATAGATGTGAAATATGATCGGTCAATTCATTCTTTTAACGAATGTGTAACATAATGCGCAGCTAAGACCGCGCAATATACATTCCGTGTTTCAGAAATAATTTTTCTATTATCCATATCACAGGCACAGTAATTATTCAGAAAGGTTTGATCTAATGAGCAAGAAAATCAATCGTGTGATCGCTGCCTCTCTTTCGGCTGTTTTTGTCGGACAGGTGCTGATCAACGGTGACGGCAATGCACAGGGCATTCTCGGTCCCGAGAATATCGCCCGCGCGGCAGAGCTCGTCGAAGAGTGGAAAAGTCAGAAAGAGCTTTCCGCTGAATTCAAGCAGGCTGCATCAGAGCTTGGAGCAGTTGATTACTTTGAAACAACTGACACATCAGCTTCCACAAGGTCTGCAAAGAGAACGTTGGCAAAATCTGCTTACGCAGGAGCAGGAAGCGATATCAGCACATCGCTGACTATTGCAGGTAAGGTAGCTCTCGGCGAAGTGGCAGGAGTAGGCAGAAATGACGATCCGCCTATTTTTATCCGCATTTTCAACGGTAACTGGGAGGAGCTTACACACCGCACCTGCCATAACGGTGACAGCTACAGCATATCCGTAGCAGGCGGTTCATCTGATGTTTACCATGTCAAGTTTGAGTGTGACGGCTATCTGCCGTTCTATCTCAAGGATTTCGGCACAGGCTCATTTGCCCTCGGTTCGGGCGGTTCACAGGATACACTTACACTTGTACCCGGTGATACTAAAAATAACCCTGACTGTGATAACCAGTGGAGCGATGACTGGCTCAACACCTACGATGTTGAATACGTTGAAAGCTGTCTTGGTGCAATAAAGGGAGCAAGTGATTTTTCTCCTGCCCTTGACAATGACGGTGACGGCAATGTATCTCAGGAAGAGCTTAGCTACTGGCAGGATAAGTTTATCGAAATGGGCGAGAATGATGAAGAAGTCACTGTAAGTGCTGCGGCTGCTTCATACGACCTCAACGGCGATGGAATGATAAATTCCAACGACTTTGCCGACTTTGAAAAGTACGTCGACAATGTTATCACATCACTTCCCAATGCAAGAGATTTTGACGGTGACGGCGACATAGATCACGATGACTGTACTGCATACAACAGCTTTATCTTCGGCAGTGCAGGTGCGGATATCCTTAAATGGTATGATCTCGACCTCAATCATGACGGAGTTGTAAACTCCGATGACCAGAGCGGTCTTGAATATTATGCAAATCTTTCCAAACGCTCTGATAATTACTTCGAGTACATGGACAAGAACTGTGACGGCACTATCGGAACAGATGACCTTGCATGGTTCGAGGCTGCATACAGCAGCGATCTTGGCTGTGATCAGGCATTCAAGAAGTATCTGAGACTTGAGAGCGGAGCAAGCTTCCCGTACAGCTTCAATCTCCATGATACTGACCTTGATGTGAACGGTCATACTCTCGCTGTTGCAGAGTATATGTCGTTCAATACCGATATTCCGCAGTACTGGTCAGACGGCGTTGGTGCTCGTCTTGATCTCAACGGCGGTTCGCTTCAGGTAGGACGCAATTTCGTATTCAGAACAGCTTCTCCTGACGGCTGGGGAGACTCAAAGCCGGGACAGACTCTCGATATGAACGGCGGTTCGATCTTCATTGGTGGAAATTTCGACTTCGGACAGCCTCACTGTCTTGATACTATCCTTATGACAAATCCTTCCGACGAACTTACTATATGCGGAAACTGGACATACGTTACAGATACAGATATGGAAGGCAAGTGGACAGCAGGACAGATACACTTCTACGGAGCTAACTGGAATGTAAACGAAGCTTCGGGCGACAAGTCTATCTACTCATCGGGAACACATTCCATTGAGTTCTTCAATCCTAACGGACTTCAGACTGTTCTTTGGGCAAATACAGAGACATACACTGATGACGCAGGAAACACTTCAACAGGCAGACGCTTCAACTTCGACTATAAGGATGTAAACGGCAACAGCCTCGGCGTTATCTTCCCTTACGGCTATTCCACAGAGATGTACTGGTTCAGACCGTGGTTCAAGCCTGCTGACGGTGATCTTACAGCTTACCGCAAGGCATGGGAAGGTGCAGACGGCGTTAACGCTGCAACAGGTAACTATAAGAAAGACTTTGAAGATTACAGCGTTACAGCCCCCGGTGTAGGAGCAGACTTTTTACGTTCCTATAATTCTACAAGTCCTGAGGAAGGCTCATTCGGTACAGGCTGGGAATTCAACCTTGATGTGAGCAAGATAGCTGCAAACGAATACAGCGATTACGTTCAGGTAGTTCTTCCCGACGGCTCAAATACCACATTCGAGAAGAAGGGCGAAAACAGCTTCAAGTGCATAAACGCTCACAGCACACTTGAAAAGTCAGGCGGCGAGTATACACTTACAAACTCCGCATTCAGCAAGTATCACTTCAATGCAGAGGGTATGCTCGACAAGATATATGATGAAAACGGCAACAAGCTTGAAATATCTTCTATCGTTGACAACAAGAGAACTATTACCGACTCTATCGGCAGAAAGTACTATATCTACTATACCGATAACGGCGGCCACAAAAGGATAACAAAGATCGAAGATCCTTCAGCTCATAAGGAAGTTACCTATGAGTATAACGACAAAAATCAGCTCATGTCCTATACAAATGAAAAGGGCGCAAAGGAGTCATATTACTATGACAACAACGGCAAGCTGAACAGGATCGTTAACTGCTTCAATGAGGTAACACTCAACGTTACTTATGTCAGCAACGGCAGAGTTGACAATACTGTCAACGAGCAGGGCTTGAAGCAGGTATATGTTTACGACAAGGAAAACTGCCAGACAGGCATGGAGGAGTATGACGGAATCAAGCTCCTCAAAAAGGTAACATACGACTATGATGAGGATTATGCTATCGTCGGAAACCACACATTCGTTGACGGCAAGGAATACATTGACAAGACCGAATACTACAAGAATGAAGATGGCAAGAACAAGTACGACGAGATAAAGAAAGCAACTGATGTTGCAGGCAACGTTACACAGTATGAGTATGATGCAAACGGCAATGTTACAAAGACAATAAATCCTGACGGCACATATACACGTACAAGATATAACGCTAAGAACAATCCTCTTGTAGAGATAGACGAAGTCAAGAACGTTACTATCTATGAGTACGATGCAAATGGTATCAATGTTGTAAAGGAAAGCAACAGTATCCACCCTGTTGCCAATGCATATGATATGCTTGCATCGGGCTTTGATCTCAGCAAGGTAGATCTCAGCGGCTATGCTGTAACAACATATGACTACTATGAGTTCAGCGAAGATAAGGGAGCAGTAATTGCAGGTCTTATCAGATCGACTACCGATCCCGAAGGCAATGTCTGCGAGAACATCTATAACGCAGAAGGACTTGTTGAGACAGCTGTTACAAAGGACAGCAGCGGCAATTTAGTAAGCAAGATCTCATATACTTATAATGAGTCTCTCCAGCCTGCTGAGGTAAGAGAGTATACCGATATTGCAAATGACGTATACACAAGAGATGTATATGAATACGATGCACTCAACAATATCACAAAGGTAACTTCCTACGGTACTGGCACAGAGGGTATAGTCACAGTATTTGAGTACGACCAGCTGGGCAGAAAGACAGCTGAATATACTCCCAAACATTCCGCAGACAAGAGCGTAGGCTCGAAATATACCTACAACCGCGGAAACCTTCCTGTTTCTATCAAGGACAATCTCGGCAATGTTACATACTATGAGTATGACGCATACGGCAATGCTGTAAGAACTATCAACCCTGACGGTTCTATCAGCAGTACAGAGTATGATGCTCTCCAGAGAGAGTTAGCTGAATACTTCCAGGACGGTGCTTCTTCACCGAGACAGATAATTTCAAAGAACGAGTATGAGTATACAGAGGCTGATTACGACGTATACACATCTCTCGATGAATACACAACAAAGCATCTCCACGGGCTCAAGGAAAGAAGCTATGCTTACATCACAGCTGATAAGCAGGTGGTTTCCGAAACAGTTCAGGACTTCAGAGGAAACACAGTTTCCGAATCTGTAAACGGTGTCGTAAAGAGAACGAGCTGCTACTATGCAGACGGTACTCTTGCAAGACAGACAGACGCTCTCGGCAATACTGAAAAGTATGAGTACGGCTTCCTCGGCGCACTTACAAAGACCTATACTCCTTTCACAAAGGACAGCGACGGAAATGTAAGATATGCAGTTGCCGAGATACAGTACGACAAGAACGGCAATGTTATCAAGACTATCGAGCCCGCAGCTGAGCAGGATTCTGCAACAGAAAAGTACAGGATAACCGAAAACAAGTACAACGCAGAAGGCAACCTTATCGAGGTAAAGCTTGTTGATCCTGCAAGCAATAACGAGAACATCACAAAGTATTTCTATGATGATGCAGGAAACGTCACAAAGAGATACACAGGTATGTCATCTGAAAATGACACAGATTACCTTATCACAGAGTATGAGTATGACCAGTATCTCAGACCTCTTAAAACAACAGACAGCACAGGCTATGACTCAGGCACAGTAGTTTACGATGTAAACGGCAATGTTATCAGATCAACTGATCCTAACGGCAATATCACTGTAAATACATATGATGACCTTGATAGGATAATAAGATCAGAGGCTACAAACGGTTCAGACGAAGATGATACAGTTATTACAGAGTATCGCTTTGACAGAATGGGCAGAACCGTTATGGCAAAGGTCGGCAGTGCAACAACATCATATGAATACGACAAAATGGGACGTGTTGTCAGCGAGACTGACGGCAACGGCAACTTCAAGGGATATTTCTACATTGGTATTTCTGACTATATCAGCAGAGCCATAACAGGTCAGAGAAATCTTATCATCTATTCAGATGTTAATTACACATACGATGATGAGATGCGTATCTCAACCATATCCGAATCAGGCAAAGAGATCGTATCCTATGAATACGATGCAAACGGCAACAAGAGCAAGGAAATACTTGCAAACGGCATAACCACAAAATACGCATATAACTGCGTGAACGCTGTTGTTGACATAAGAAGCTTCAACGGCGAAGATGAAATAGCTTCATCAACATATAAATATTATCTTGACGGTTCAGACTCTTGCAAAACTGTATCAGAAAATGATATAATAGAAAAGACATCTTATGTTTATAACGGTTTTGGTCAGTTAACTGAGGAAAAAGTCGAGAACGGCGCTCTGACAGATAAGTATACATATGCTTATGACGATCACGGCAACCGTTTAAGAATGACAGCAACAGGTTCAGAGAACTTCACTACTGTCTATAATTACAATGATCCCGACAGCAAGTACACAGCTCTTCTCCAGAGCGAGACCAAGACAGGTATCAATGAGGAAACAGACACTGAAGAAACAGCGATAACTGCATATACCTACGACGCAAACGGCAATCAGCTCACAAAGATATCAAACGAAAAGACCGAGAACTTCACATACGACGTATTCGATCAGCTTATCGGATATACTGACGGTGAAGATGTTGCAAGCTATACTTACGACGCAAACGGTCTCAGAGCTACAAAGACTGTAAACGGTCATACTGTAGGTCATGTATGGGACGGCAATCAGCAGATAATCGCTGATGTCAATGAATCAGGCCCGTATTCTGCAAAATGCTATTTCTTCGGAGCAGGCATCACAGCAAAATACAACTATGCAAACGGCGTAAAGTCGGATTACAACTATTACCGTAAGAATGCTCACGGCGATGTAGTAAGCATTACAGATGCTTCTGCAAACAATGTCAAGACTTACAGATACGATGCTTTCGGTGTTGAGAAGAACATTGACGAGAGCGATGTAAACGTATTCAGATACTGCGGAGAGTACTTTGATACAGAATCTGATACTATATATCTCAGAGCGAGATATTATTCACCTGATAACGGAAGATTTATCACACGCGACAGTGTAAGCGGTTCAGCAGGCGATCCGCTCAGCCTTAACCTTTACACATACTGCCATAACAACCCGATACTCAACTGTGATCCAAGCGGACACTCTATCAAGAGCTTCTTTAAGTCGGCTGCTAAGAAGGTCACAAGTACAGCTAAAAAGGTCACTTCTAAGGTGACTAAGGCTGCTTCAAGTGCAGGCAAGGCTATAAAGCAGTGGGGCAAGGACAGAGCTGACGACTGGAAAACAGGTATAAAATCTCTCCAGAACAGCGGCCCTGCGGGACAGGTATTTGCAAGCTACAGTCAGGGCGTAGTCGATACTCTCGGTTCGCAGATCAGTGCTGTAAGGCACCCTGTTCAGACGGCTAAATCAGTCGTAAGCGGCGTAAAGTCGTTTGTAAATGACCCTGTAGGCACTGTAAAGAGCGCGGTAGTTGAGAAGTACAATTCTGCTTGTGCTCTCTATAAGGATATACGAAACGGAGACTGGCAGAGCGTCGCGAACAAGGCTGCATATGCATTGGGCGGAGCTTCTGTCGGAATAGTCGAAGGTGCAATCGGCAAGGCTGCAATGGCAAAGGCACCTGCTGTATTCAACAAGGCTAAGTGTGCCGTAACAGGTAAGGGTTGTTTCGTTGCCGGAACTCTGGTCGCAACTATTCACGGCAGCAAGGCTATCGAGACCATAAAGGTCGGCGATAAGGTACTTGCTTCTGATCCTGAAACAGGCGCAACAGCATACAAGGAAGTACTGAAAACATATACTTATGTCAAGGATACTCTTGTATACGTTAACGTAAACGGTGAAACTATCGAGACTACAAAGGAGCACCCATTCTGGGTAGAGGGACAGGGCTGGACAAAGGCTAAGTTCCTTGAAGCAGGAGATGAGCTCCGCGATGCAAACGGCAATACTGTTGCTATTGACAGCGTAGAGATAGTTCCGCTTCATGAAAACCAGTATACTCTTGTATACAACCTCGAAGTTGCTGACTTCCATACATATTATGTTGCAGATTCTTCTATCCTTGTACATAATGCGTGCGAAGAGCTTGTAAGATACTGTAGTGAAGCTGAGGCAAAGGCGATGAAAAATGCCAAAGGACTTGTTCCCGGTAAGAATGGCAGCAAGGGTGCTAAGTGGATCGCAGAAAGCGGAAGCGAATACGGCAGTAAGATCGCTAAGAGTTGGGGTAAATCAGGTCGAGAATGCATGGTTACTATCAAAGTTAAAAAAGGAACTACTCAGTGGCTGAAAGATAACGGAATTCTTCACGAATTTATCGGGGATGAAAAGAGTGTTATGAACAAGGTCATATTCAAAACCACCGAAAATGGTGCTATGGGCGTTGGCTATGATTTGCTTTCAAAATTCAATGAGAAAGTTACCAGCGTTGGTTATGTCAAAAAGAGACGCTAAAACAGTATATAAAAATGGTGAAAAATATGGAAACTAAAGAACTGTTAAAAGCAATAATGCGTTTTAATGACAGGGCTTGCAATTGCAGGGTTATTTCAGATGAAATGCGTGTTGTTTCAGAATACAAAAGTGAAAGTATCATTGATCTTAAAGACGCTGATCGAACTTTTTTGGAGCTTGGATTCAGGCATATCAATATAAAAAGATATACCGAAGATAATAATACAAGATATATGCCGGGAACGTCGGTAATGTCTGTTGAGGATATTTTATCTGATATTTCTTATCGCTTTGAAAGTTTCAGCTCTGTCAGAAAAAAGCTCTGCTCTGCACTCGGCGGATATACAGAAGCTGAGCTATGTGCGTTTATTGATGTTGCTTTTGCTTTGATGTATGAACTTGAGATCTTTTATGTCAGACTTGACAGTATATTCGGTATTACCGATGAGCAGAGAGCGATGTTTGACGGTGAAGAGATAATACAGTACAACAGTATTTTTGTTCCGTATGTACTGAGTGAAGTGCAGTCCCATAAAAAAGGAGATATCTTTAAAGACCAGAAAGCTTTTTCTGATATATACGAATATTTATTCAGTATGTTTTATTCTGATGATCCTCTTGAACAGATAACGTTCGGAGAAAGAACCGTAAATGGTGAGACAGTATACGGATTGAAGCTGAAGGAAAAGGAAGCAACTCTTGCGGATTTTCTGAAAGAGCTGTGCAGCGACAAAATAGTGGATATACTGTATAAGAAAAAGTACGGAAAGGATAAGACATATCTTGCGGAAAGTCTTAAATGCGCATATTATATTGCGGCAGGACTTGAAACTTCCATATGAAACTGAAATGATATAAGGTCGGGCAAATGCCCGACCATTTTCTTGCTTTTTGCTCTGATAAGTGTTAAAATAGTATTGAGCAAATAAACTACAAAGGAGCACCCATTCTGGGTAGAGGGACAGGGCTGGACAAAGGCTAAGTTCCTTGAAGCAGGAGATGCGCTCCGCGATGCAAACGGCAATACTGTTGCTATTGACAGCGTAGAGATAGTTCCGCTTCCGTCAGATCAGTATACTCTTGTATATAATCTCGAAGTTGCTGACTTCCATACATATTATGTAACTGATTCAAGTATTCTGGTGCATAATGTATGTGTTGAGGAAATAGCCGAAAAATACACTAAAAAAGGTTATCATAAAGTCAATTACCTTGCTGATGATTTAGGAAGTGCTAAAAATTATGCAAGAAAAAATATAGTTGGTAATAATACTGAAAAAATTATGGGTTTACCTTCTGCTAAAAGCTCAAATAAAGTTTGGCAGGGTTGGCGTAATCTGGAAAATGGAAATAAGGCTTATTGGAATCATGGCGATTGGATGACGGGCGATGGTCTTTCAAGATTTCCGCATATTAATTATTCTATGGATGGCGGAAAAACAATTGGACATATTTTCTTGAAGGATAAAATAAAAAGAAATGGAATGTGGGACGATTTTATGTCAGAAATTGAAAACTGGAAAAAAACATGAACTTACAATGTTTAACTAAAAACGATAAGTATAGGATTGATTATTGCATTGCCAATAATGTAAATATTTATGATCCGAATATTGCTGATATGTTTCAGATCATATTCTGTGCTTATCACAGAAAATGTTTGATAAAAAGCAAAGGAAATCAAATGCAGCCTAATCCGCATTTCAAGGAGTTTGAAAAGCAGTTTGCCGCATTTAATCTATGCTATCTTATGTATTCAAATATTACCGAACCCGATCCTATTGATAGTGACTTTGATATCGGCTTTAACAATTCGGATATATGCTTTGAAGAAACTATCTATAATATAACAAAGAGAATGGGTTATCATGTATATTCAATATATGATAATAAGAAAATCTCACAAGATGTTTTATATTCCGATACAGATAGTTTTAGTGGTTTTATTATATCCGAAAAAGAGTTATCATTTAAAGACTTTGAGGACATTGAGTTTTATTGTAATGATCTGGTCGGAATAGATAAAGTGCTTTCTTTAAATGCAGCGATGTTGATAAAAACGCCTTATTATGCAAATTATAATTATCTATTATTTTTTAACAACAGCTTTGATGCATACGCTTATATTAAAGAAGTTTTGGGTTCATGATATGTACTTGTATCAATAAAGGAGTTTGGTAAGCTTTGAGAAGAATAGTCGGTAATATAGGTTGCTTCAAAATGCCTGACGGAAGATACGGCTTCGGTAGGATATTTCAGGAAACTGCTGTAGCTTTTTACAAGCATATCGGTGTGTCCGAAGGAGATATACCTCAGACTGAGGACTATGCTTTTATTGTAGGAGTATACGACAGCGGAGTTAGAAAAATGAAGCTTGTTGAAAAAAGGGCGTACAGTTCAATTGAGGAGGTAACGGCACCTTCGATGAGCATAAAAGATCCGATTTCAGGTGAGTATTCTATTTATAAGGAGGGTATGATAATACCTTCCGATTATGAAGAATGTAAAGAGCTGGAAGTGTGTGCTGTATGGGAATTGGAGCATATCATAGACCGACTGTTGGGCGATAATAAATGGACTCCAACTATTAATGTTTGATTTTGAGCAGCAAAGCCGAGTGCTTTGCTGCTTTTTCTTGCAACTTGTGGCTATATGTGGTAAAATGATAGTTGAGCACATAAACTGCAAAGGAGCACCCATTTCGGGTAGGGGGACAGGGCTGGACAAAGGCTAAGTTCCTTGAAGCAGGAGATATGCTCCGCGATGCAAACGGCAATACTGTTTTTATTGACAGTAAAGGAGATAAATCCATAATGAGAAAATCACTGACATTATCATTAAAAAAACAGATCACTCAAAAATGGAATGAACAGTTCCCGAGTATGGGTGTATACAAACCAATGTGGCTAATGAATATATGTGGACCATTGGCTGTTGGAATAGCTTTGCTTGTAAAATCAGATAAGACGGTTTATGAGCCTGTCTTTCATATACATAATCTATGCAAGGATTCAGAGGCGGTATCATTAAATGTACCGATCGATGCTTTGTACATTTATGCTGATGATACAAGAAATGAGTATCTCGAAGTATCAAAAAAGTTTAAAGAATCTTCGTATATTCCGATTGATGGTGATGTCAGTCTGATAGCTCTTATAGAAAGTTTAAAAAAACATTTTGACATAACTTGCTTTAAGTCAAATTTGCTGCAAATAATGGCTTATCTTGCTGTATGGTCTGGGGTAGAAGAAGTATTCAATGATGTAAAACGATTTATTGAGAATAAACTTAATGATTGTTCTGAAATGTTTGGGACTGAAGCTGTAAGAAAAGAATTTACAGAGACTCTGCCACAGAGTATTGACGAGTGTGAAAAAATGAGAGTTATCGTCAAGGAACAGGAAGAAAAATTAAAGCTTACAAATCTACCTCACAGAAAAATGATTATCTGAAATTGTGGTCGGGCAAATGCCCGACCATTTTCTTGCTTTTTCCGCTATTAAGTGTTAAAATAGTAATTGAGCACATAAAAAAGTGTTTTGATAAACGATTAAAAACAAACGGACTTCCTGATAAGGGAACTTCCAGGCTTCCGAGATTAAAATGATTATGGATAATTATAATTTAGATATTACATATTTAGAAAAAAGAATGAGTACCGTTAATTCATGGGAAGATTGGGCAGTATTTGAAAAAGAATTCTTTGATGATACGGATTGGCCTGAAAAAGATATTGATGAAATAATCAAGGAAAGTGAAGAAAAAGCCGTTTATCATAATGGTTTGAAATGGGAACATATCACGGTTTCTTATGAATTGTCTCCAGAATATTATTATTGGTATGAATACTGTTCTGATTATATCTTTAAGAAATTAGAACCTGAGCAGCATGATATTAATACTAACGAGCAGGGAAAATGGTGCGCATACTGTAAGGTTTACACAGATAATTCAGATATGAGGATATGTCCGTTTTGTGGTCGCAAACTATTTAATATGCAAGACTGAGTTTTTAGGCGTGTTTTTAGCATATATCTAAAAATAGTATCCTGAAATGAGGAAAAGTAAATGGAAGAAAAATTTGTTGATTGTTTGCTTGACGGTATAGTCAAGGAAAACCTAACAATGTACAAAGAAATTTTAGATACTCCGTTAACAGAAGTTACTGATAAATACTGGCAGGAAGTTATAACTTTGTACAACTTGGTTGATAAGGATAAAAAGCTTACAATTATTGAGATCTTTAAGCAGGTAATGATCGATACGATCTCAAATATTCTTGGAATAATAGACGGAAATGTTTCGCTCGGTGATTTTGAACATGAAATAAAACTGAGAATAGATGATGTCGAGGTCGAAGACAGCCTGCAAGACGCTTTTTTGGAATCAACAGAGTTAGTTTAACTTAGGTTAAGGCGAAAAATATGGAAAATAAAGAACTGTTAAAAGCAATAATGCGTTTTAATGACAGAGCTTGCAATTGCAGGGTTATTTCAGATGAAATGCGTGTTGTTTCAGAATACAAAAGTGAAAGTATCATTGATCTTAAAGACGCTGATTGAACTTTTTTGGAGCTTGGATTCAGGCATATCAGTATAAAAAGATATACCGAAGATAATAATACAAGATATATGCCGGGAACGTCGGTAATGTCTGTTGAGGATATTTTATCTGATATTTCTTATCGCTTTGAAAGTTTCAGCTCTATCAGAAAAAAGCTCTGCGCTGCACTCGGCGGATATACAGAAGCTGAGATATGTGCGTTTATTGATGTTGCTTTTGCTTTAATGTATGAACTTGAGATCTTTTATGTCAGACTTGACAGTATATTCGGTATTACCGATGAGCAGAGAGCGATGTTTGACGGAGAAGAGATAATACAGTACAACAGTATTTTTATCCCGTATATACTGAGCGAAGTGCAGTCTCATAAAAAGGGGACTATCTTTAAAGACCAGAAAGCTTTTTCTGATATATACGAATATTTATTCAGTATGTTTTATTCTGATGATCCCCTTGAACAGGTAACTTTGGGAGAAAGAACTGCGAACGGTGAGACAGTATATGGATTGAAGCTGAAAGAAAATGAAGCAACTCTTGCGGATTTTCTGAAAGAGCTGTGCAGCGAAAAAGCAGTGGCTATACTGTATAGGAAAAAGTACGGAAAGGACAAGACATACCTTGCGGAAAGTCTTAAATGCGCATATTATATTGCGGTAGGACTTGAAGCTTCCATATGAAACTGAAATTATATAAGGTCGGGCGAATGCCCGACCATTTTCTTGCTTTTTATGTGGATATGTGGTAAAATAATATAGTTGGAAATTTTACTGCATAATTAACATACAGGTCGCGGAAGGGTAAAACCATGATAAAAAAGGATATAAAGCTTTCAGATCTCTTTGATGAAAAAATGATATATCATGAGTCGGAATTTGAATATGCAGAGAAAAAGGGCGTTGCCGAAATAATTGGCTGGAAGATAGTTTTATTCAGAATGGATAAAAACAGTACCTGTTTTGATGCAATAAGATTGTTTGATATAGAAGATGAAGAAGAGGCGGAGCTTTGTAATTCGATTTTGAAAGAGATGGGATTTCCTGTTTCGTTCAATTCTGATATCAGTGATATTTATAAAGCATTCGGAAGAGAAGACTTTACGGAAGATCATATTACAGGCTGCACAAGGTATATTTATAGTCCAAGTGAAGAGCTGTATATTGCATTTGACATATCTGGTAATAAAATAACAGGAATGGAAATAGTATGCAGCAAAGAGCTTATAGAAAGTATTCTGAATTGAAATGCTCCATTTTCAACTGCAAATGAATTTGCCAGAGGTTTAAACAATGGAAAACAATAAAGACAGAAAAACACTTATCAATGAACTTCTTGAAATAAAATATAAGGAAGCAGATCATGATGAACGTGATCTTATTATCAATAACAACTGGGGCTTGACAGCAGATGAGGCAGCTTGGAAAGACTATCCTTATGAACTAAAAGAAGAATTATTGAATGAATATTTTCCGCAGCATGATATAATGAGTGAGTTTTATGCTCCGTTGATAAAGGACATTATTGCTTCTGAATTATCGGAAGCAAATAACAAAGAGCTTATTGAGATGTACCGTGCTTATACGGGAATAACTGTAGGTATCACTGATCCTGATAAAGCTGATGATCGTAAATTATACGTTTGTCCGTGCTGTCATAATAATACCCTGTCGGAGAGAGGTCAATATTTTATATGTCCTGTTTGTGATTGGGAAGATGACGGACTTGATGAAGATCACGTCAGTCATTGCAATGGAATGAAGCTTAGTGAAGCTCAGATAAGATACCATAAAAACGGAACAATATATTGACATTATTTAAGGTCGGGCATTTGCCCGACCTTTTCTTTTACATCTTAACTTATGATGCCTTATGTCTGCCTGACGGCTGAACAGGCATATCGTAGAACTGAGCGCAGGAAATGTACTTACCCGAAAAAGCAGTTCCCTCTCTTTTATCCAGAAGCATTCTGCATATATTGAGGGTGGTGCTGTACTTCTTTGTGTTGCGGGTATTTATGCACTTGCTGAACTCCGCGGCAATGTTATAAGGCTTTGATACCTCATCAAGAAAGGACAGAGCTTCTTTCAGCAGGTGTGAGCTGTGTGCATTGCCTGTCACCTTTATGAGCTTTGCAGCAGCGGCTTTTATGAGGCGGTTTTCCGCACGGTCGGGAGTAAAAACGTCATGTCTTACGTAAATACGTTCGCGGTGTATAAGATTTCGGCGTATATTCTCAGGGAAGAGGATAGTTCCGTGTACCGTTGTCATGTTCTCTTCGCGGCTTGCATATGTTGAAAGCACGCCGCTTTTGATGATCTTCATTGTTTCTCCTGCAAAAACTGATATGAAGTACTCCATGAAGTTCATCTCGGGATCAAGTCCTGAGGGATCGAACGCAAAGCCGCACCGTCTGCAAAACTCGGCACACAGCTCTTTTCTTGCATCAGCGATACTGCCTTTTGTATGAGGGAGTATCTCCACAAGAGTACCGTCGATAAGACTTGCAAATCCACAGTAAGAGCCTGCCTTGAAGTATTTTTTGCCATTTCTGTGACTGACAGCAACGGCTTTTCTGCCGTCAGCTGCACAGTTCTCGGCGAATTCACCGAGCATTTCGGAAAGATCGCCGTTTTCGGAAGAAAAGTCCGCGATCTTTTCATTGACTGATACGCAAAAGAGTCTTGTATACATAATGATCTCCGTTCGTCAGGTAATATCGCGGTAGATGTTTATGAAGTGATCCATATCCCAGTTTTCTGGGTTGCCGAGACGGTAAAGCTTTTGTCCTGAATCGAACTTTTTGATATACTTCGGAGTAATACACTCTATAAAAGTATTTTTGTCATTCAGTATAAGCTTTATCCTCTCATAGTCATCGAAGAAATACTCCTGAAGAAGAGGTATTATCTTTGTGGCGAAGACATCTCTCAGTTCATCAAGGGTCTTGATACTGCCTTTGCTGTTCATGAAGTATGCATGACCGATAGCGTGTTCGCGGTCGTAGTAATATTCTATGCGCTCGTTCAAAGCGGTAAGCAATTCACAAAGGTCAACTCCTTCACAGTTTGAGAGAAGCCATGGTTCAGGCATCATCTCAATGAAATCAAATCTTCTTCTCAGAGCGGTATCAAGCATAGCTATAGAACGGTCGGCAGTATTCATAGTACCTAGGATATACAGATTTTGAGGTACATAAAATTCAGCCTGCGAATACGGAAGGATAACAGCGGTTCCGCGTTTTGTTTCTTCGATAAGGGTGATTAGTTCGCCGAATATCCTTGAAATATTACCGCGGTTTATCTCGTCTATGATAGCTACAAAGTTCATGTGCTGACTCTTTGCAGCCTTCTCGCACAATGTCTTGAAAACTCCGTTATAAGGGCGGTAAACTACAGTAGTATCAGCGTGGGCGATATTTGTATCGTTGCCGTATTTATCAACTACAACAGGGCGTATACCTTCGACAAATTCCTCATAGCTGAATGACTGGTGGAATGTGGTGAACTTTATCTGTCCCGAAGAAGCGTATTTGTCATAGCGTTCCTTTATTGCTGCATAAGTCTCGCCCTCGGCTATCTTTTCGCCTTCGATAAGCTCGACCGCATATTTCACAATATTGTAGGTCTTACCTGTGCCTGGAGGTCCGTACAGTATCTGATTGAGAGAAGCTTTAGATTTTTTTCGGTGACGCACTCTGGACTGTGCATTGTCTTCGTCGAACTCGTCCTTAGCGTAGAGCATTTCCCAAGACATGACATCAAAGACTCTCATGTTCTGGAATTTGAAGATAGAATTGCGGAAATCCAGTATCTTGCGGCAGTTTGTGATATACTGCGTTATGTCATCAAAACAGCAGACACCTATATCGAGAGCCTTATATATATTGGAATCAGTTACACTCTCGCAGAGGATAGCGAAAGTGAATGGCTTCAGACAGTGAAGTATCCTTGATACAGCATATACAGGAAGTCCCGAATCCCTTACTTTGGAATTTAGCATTTGCTGAGCTGTATCAAGCAGCTTGCCGTCATTTTCTAGGCCTGAGATGTTTATGCACATCTTGAAAAAGAACTGTATTGCCTCGGAATTTTTGGTACTGTGGAGGTCTTTGAATGAAACATGAGATGTAAGAAATTCCATTTCCTGTTTTTCAACGACATGACCGTATAGCATCCTTGCGCCCTTGCTCCATATCTTTTCAAGCTTTTTCTCAAAAATCAGCTTGTCGTTGTGTAGCAGGTGGCTTTTCTGTATATAGTGCTTCAGTTCTTTTTTATCGCTTTTCCATAGTCCGAGTGAGAGATAATACATCAGTTCCAGGTCATTGTAGTCGATTATAGCGGTTTTTCTCACCTTTGCATAGCATTCTACCGCTTCCTGTACCGAGCGGTATGTTCCGTCAAATTCATTAGGCAGGATCTCATTTTTGTGTTTAAGTTTGTCAATAATAATCTCTTTATCCATTTTATCTGACTACCTTTCCAATAATATCCTAAAATAATTGTATCATGCTAACAAACGAATGTCAACAGTATTACAAATTTTTACACATCATTCACAAAGAAGAGCTATTTCTGTGGCTTGATGAATTAATTTAACTATATAGTGTTCGTCAAGCATATATATTGAAATTTTCCGTGCATTGCTGTATAATGATATCAAATAGAGCCCTTAGCCGTTAGCCTTTAGCTATTAGCCAATGTGTCGCCTTCGGCGAATTATTTAAATAATGTGAGCGTAAGCGAACACTTTAGGCTAACGGCTCATGGCTAACGGCTAAGTTCCGGAATGGAGGAAAAAATGCGTATAGAACACATTGCCATGTTTGTGAGAGATCTTGAAGCTGCCCGTGTTTTTTTTACGGAATATCTCGGTGGACACTCAAACAGCGGCTATCTCAATAAAACAACTGATTTCAGATCTTACTTTATCACCTTTGATGACGGCGCAAGGCTTGAACTGATGAACAAACCGCAGGTAGCCAATGCAGATGTTTCAGCCGAGCACATGGGGTATACCCATATTGCGTTCAGCGTAGGCAGCAGGGAAAAAGTTGATGAACTTACTGAGCGTCTGCGCTTGGCAGGCTACGAAGTAAAGAGCGGTCCGCGCACTACGGGTGACGGGTACTATGAGAGCTGTATCGCTGCAATTGAGGGAAATCTTATCGAAATAACTGTCTGAACTTATACGGAGGAATGAACTATGAAACGTGAATTAGGTATAGCAAGGTGCGGACTTGCCTGCTGTCTCTGCTCTGAAAATGCTGAGTGCAAGGGCTGTAAGCGTGACGGCTTTAAGGAGCTCTCATGGTGCAGGGACGCTGAATGGTGCGAGAACAGAAAATGCGTTATAGCAAAGGGACTCAGAGGCTGCTATGAATGTGAGCCTGCAAGCTGTAGAAAAGGTCTGTATGCCGAGAAGATCAAGGCAAGAGCATTTGCGGAATTCGCAAGGAGATACGGTGTTGACGAATTGCTGGACTGCCTTGAACGCAACGAGAAAGCAGGAATAGTTTATCATCGCGAGGGTATTATGGGCGATTATGATGAGTTTGACGACATGGAAAAGCTCATGGGCTTTATAAGAAACGGGAATTGATTTTGTATTGATATAGGGAGAATAATAATGGAAGTAGTAATCATCATATCAGTTATCGCAGCACTTTTTGTTATCTGCATGATCGTATTCAGTATAAGGAATAAAAGAGCCGTTGACTATTACATAAGACATTCCTTTGGTGACAGCAGCCGCGTAAAGGACGATGTTATGGACAGGTTAGAAGCTATCTCGCGCCTGTTTGAAAGTGAGAAAAAGAAGTATCCCGAGTCCGAGCTTGTAGATGATGTAACATGGGAAGACCTTGACATGAAAACGGTGTTTTTCCGTGCAGACCATACCGACAGCTATGCAGGTGAACAGTGCCTTTATTCGTCCATGCATATTCTCAGCGACAGAGATACGGACGGACTGCTGAGCAATAAGACGGTGGAGTTCTTTGATAAAAACGAGGAAAAGCGCAACAAGGTAAGGAAGATCCTTCACGGCGTGGGCAAGCCTATAAGTGCCTATTATTCGGTAGATGTAGCTGAGGATATCGACTCGGAGTACCTTCCGTACAAGTTCGTATATCCGCTGCTGCTGATATCATTGATCACACTGGTAATTCTTGGAATTGTTCTTAAAAATCCGCTGCTGTTGATGCTTGGCATATGCAATTACTTTTTTAATTTAGTAGTTCATATGTTCCTCAAAAACAGCTTTGACAGAAAGCTTGAAACTCTTTTTTCAATGGGAATGACTATCAATGCAGGCTTTGGCATAAAGGAAATAGTTCCCGAGCTGTCAAAGGAAGCGGACGAAAGCTTTAAAAAGCTGAAAAGATCCGCAACCATAATGAATCTTCTGAATATGAAAAAGTCAATGTCAAAGTCAGATGACGGACTGACTATGCTTATGGCATATTTTACAGGTCCGTTCATGATAGATTTTATACTTTACAACATAGGCTTAAAGGAGCTTGAGGGAAAAACTCAGGATTACATGAAAATATTCAGATTTGTAGGCGAGATCGACTGTTCTATCGCCATTGCTTCGTTCAGAAGAAGCCTTGAAGGCTACTGCGTACCCGAAATAAACAGCGAAAAGCGTATAGAATACAGAGGACTTTTTCATCCGCTTATCTCCGAACCTGTTGCAAATGACCTGACACAGGAGAAAAATATGCTCCTTACAGGCTCGAATGCTTCGGGAAAATCCACATTCATAAAGGCTGCTGCTATAAATCTTATCCTCGGACAGTCCATATTTACCTGTACAGCGGAGCATGCTTCAATACCCCACTGCGGAGTCATTACGTCAATGGCAGTCCGCGACGACCTTGCTTCGGGGGAGAGTTACTATATCCGCGAGATAAAGTATCTGAAACGTATGACTGAGGCGGCAAAGGACGGCAGACTGCTCTTCTTTGCCATAGACGAGATACTCAAAGGAACTAACACCAAGGAGAGGATAGCCGCCTCAAAGGCGATACTGCGCTATTTTGACAGGTCAAACTGTATGCTCATGGTGGCTACGCATGATATCGAGCTTGCGGAAGCCTTTGAAGGTCAGTACGAAAACTATTATTTCTGCGAAAAGCTTGATGAGGAAGATGTTGTATTCGATTACAGGATACATAAGGGCATATGCCGTTCAAGCAACGCTATAAAGCTCCTGAGCGTTATCGGTTTCCCCGAAGAGATAATAAACGACGCTCTTTCGGAGCTGTGATGCTAAAAGACTGTCATAAGTGCAATGCCTGTAAAGAAATCTACGGTTGTCTATTGAGGAGGACCCTTTTGAAAAAGGGTCTCCCCTCAAACTCCCCTCCTAAAACTTCTGTTTTTATTTTTTTCGGATAGGGCGCAATCTGCAAATCGGCAGGTCTTTTTTATTTTTCGCGCGCCCTATCCGAAAAAAATCAGATAAAAGTCTTTGGAAAGGGGTTCGGGGAAGAACCTTTCCTCAGAAAGGTTTTCCCCGATAAATAACTATAAACTTCTATACAAGCAATGCATTTACGGCGGCCTTTTTCACATATTTCCCAAAATTGTACTGATCGTAAAAGCTAATTTTTATATTGCATTTTGTGGAGATTTGTGTTATTATATAAGGTAAGAAGTTGCGCCATGACGTTACATGGCAAATATATAAACGTACGTTTTTGTACGAGTCAGGAGAATAATATGCCAAAAAGACAGGATATTAACAAGATCATGATCATCGGTTCAGGTCCTATCATCATAGGACAGGCTTGCGAGTTTGATTATTCGGGAACACAGGCTTGTAAGGCTCTGCGTCAGCTGGGCTATGAGATCGTTCTTGTTAACTCAAACCCTGCAACTATCATGACAGACCCCGATGTTGCGGATATCACTTACATTGAGCCTCTTAATCTCGAAAGACTTACACAGATCATCGAAAAAGAACGTCCTGATGCTCTCCTTCCTAACCTTGGCGGACAGTCGGGACTTAACCTCTGTTCCGAGCTTGATCAGGCAGGCGTACTCAAAAAGTACAATGTACAGGTAATCGGTGTACAGGTAGACGCTATCGAGCGCGGTGAGGACCGTATCGAATTCAAGAATGCTATGAGCGCACTCGGTATCGGTATGCCGAGAAGTGAAGTTGCTTATTCCGTAGACGAGGCTGTAAAGATAGCTGAAAAGCTGAAATATCCTGTTGTTCTGCGTCCTGCATACACTATGGGCGGCGCAGGCGGCGGCATGGTATATAATGTTGACGAACTCAAAGTCGTATGTGCAAGAGGACTTCAGGCTTCTCTCGTTGGACAGGTACTTGTTGAAGAATGTATCTTCGGCTGGGAAGAGCTTGAGCTTGAAGTAGTACGTGATGCTGAGAACAACAAGATCACAGTATGTTTCATCGAGAATATTGATCCTATCGGCGTACATACAGGTGATTCCTTCTGTTCTGCACCAATGCTCACTATTCCTGAGGACGTACAGGCTCAGTTACAGGAGATGTCATACAAGATAATCGAGTCTATCGAAGTTATCGGCGGCTGTAACTGTCAGTTCGCCCGTGATCCTGAGACAGGACGTATCGTTGTTATCGAGATCAACCCAAGAACTTCACGTTCTTCCGCACTTGCTTCAAAGGCTACAGGCTTCCCGATAGCTCTCGTATCCGCTATGCTTGCCTGCGGACTCACACTTAAAGATATCCCGTGCGGAAAGTACGGCACTCTTGACAAGTACGTTCCCGATGGTGATTATATAGTTATCAAGTACGCTCGCTGGGCATTTGAGAAATTCAAGGGCGCAGAGGACAAGCTTGGTACACAGATGAAGGCTGTCGGTGAGGTAATGAGCATCGGCAAGACCTATAAGGAAGCATTCCAGAAGGCTATCCGTTCACTTGAAACAGGACGCTATGGTCTCGGATTTGCTAAGAACTTCAACAATATGACAAAGGAAGAGCTCCTTTCACAGCTTCGTTTCCCAACAAGCGAGAGACAGTTCGTCATGTATGAGGCACTCCGCAAGGGTGCAACTGTTAATGAGCTCCATGACCTTACAAAGATAAAGAAGTACTTCATCGAGCAGATGAAGGAGCTTGTTGACGAAGAAGAGGCACTCCTCAAGAACAAGGGTGCTGTTCCTGCAAATGACGTACTCAAGCAGGCTAAGCTGGACGGTTTCTCAGACCGTTACCTCAGCTCTATCCTTGAAGTAACAGAGGAAGAGATAAGAAACGCACGTACAGCTATCGGCGTTAAGGAAGCATGGGAAGGTGTTCACGTAAGCGGTACTCAGAATGCTGCATATTACTATTCAACATATCACCTTGATGCTGACAAGAGCCCTGTAAATACAGATAAGCCAAAGATAATGATCCTCGGCGGCGGTCCTAACAGAATAGGTCAGGGTATCGAGTTCGACTACTGCTGCGTTCACGCTGCACTTGCACTTAAAAAGCTTGGCTTTGAGTCAATTATCGTAAACTGCAACCCTGAGACAGTTTCTACTGACTATGATACATCAGATAAGCTCTATTTCGAGCCTCTTACACTTGAAGATGTTCTCGCTATCCACGAAAAGGAAAAGCCTGTAGGCGTTATCGCTCAGTTTGGTGGACAGACTCCTCTTAACCTTGCAAACGACCTCAAGAAGTACGGTGTAAATATCCTCGGTACAACTCCCGAGACTATCGACCTTGCAGAGGACAGAGATCACTTCCGCGCAATGATGGACAAGCTCGGCATACCTATGCCTGAGGCTGGAATGGCTGTAAATGCTGACGAAGCTATCGCTATTGCAAACAAGATCGGTTATCCTGTAATGGTTCGTCCTTCCTACGTTCTCGGCGGACGCGGAATGGAGATAGTACACGATGACGAGATGATGAGAGTATACATGAACGCTGCTGTAGGCGTAACTCCTGACAGACCTATCCTCATCGACCGTTTCCTCAACCACGCTACAGAGTGCGAGGCTGACGCTATCTCAGACGGTACACATTGCTTTGTTCCTGCTGTTATGGAGCATATCGAGCTTGCAGGCGTACATTCTGGCGACTCCGCTTGTATACTTCCTTCAAAGAACCTGACAGAGAAGCAGGTAGCAACTATAAAGGAGTACACAAAGAAGATAGCTGTAGAGATGAACGTATGCGGACTTATGAATATGCAGTACGCTATCGAGGGCGATACAGTATACGTGCTCGAAGCTAATCCGCGTGCATCAAGAACAGTTCCGCTTGTATCAAAGGTATGCGATATCAACATGGTAAAGATCGCTACAGATATAATCACATCTTCACTTACAGGCAGACCTTCTCCTGTACCTGAGCTCAAGGACAAGCAGATCGGTCACTACGGCGTTAAGGAAGCTGTATTCCCGTTCAATATGTTCCCTGAGGTAGATCCTCTCCTCGGACCTGAGATGCGTTCAACAGGTGAAGTTCTCGGTATCTCACCATCATTCGGTGAAGCATACTACAAGGCACAGGAAGCTACAAAGAACAAGCTCCCGCTTGAGGGAACAGTTCTCCTCAGCGTATGTGAGAGAGACAAGCCTGAGCTTGTAGACATCGCTAAGTCATTCAACGAGCTCGGTTTCCACATCATTGCAACAGGCAGAAGCTACGAGATGATAAAGGAAGCAGGTATCCCATGCGATAAGATATTCAAGCTTTACGAGGGACGTCCGAACATTGCAGACCAGATCGCAAACGGCGAGATTCAGATGATAATAAATACACCTGCCGGCAAGACAAGTGTACACGATGACAGCTATATCAGAAAGGCTGCTATCAAGCACAGAATACCATACATGACAACTATGGCTGCTGCAAAGGCAAGTGCAGAGGGTATCAAGGCTATCAAGCACAATACTCACCTCGGCGTTAAGTCACTTCAGGCTCATCACGCTGATATTAAGTAATATAAACAAGTGCCGCTTCGTAATGGAGCGGCACTTTTAATTCATAATTGCAGCCCTTAGCCCTTAGCCCTTAGCCATTAGCCGTTAGCAAGTGAGCAGCACTGTAGTGGCGGATATTATCCGCCCGTCAACCCCGATGCAAGAGACAAGATATGATATGTAGGGGACGGCATCCTCGACGTCCCGTCAATGCTTGCAAGCAACAACAGGGGGAGGGACGCAGGCTTTGCACTGACTGTATCCAACGCAAAAAGCGGACGATCTGAGTCGTCCGCTTTGTCATTAATATTCGCTGTAATCGTCAGTATCTTCCGAATTTTCATCTTCACCTTCATCGGTGTTGTTTTCGGTATTTTCTTCGGAAGCGTCCTCAAATGTTTTTGTGGGAGCTTCTTCCACGATAGGCTTCTGTCCCTTGTATACAGTCACTATGAAGCCGTCTACATTATTGCCTGAGATATCGTATCTTACACCTGCAGGTACAGGAACGGTAGTCTTGTCGTTTCCGTCATCAGACTTTACGAAGTAGACCTCGTAGTCATTGCCCTTATCGTCTGAAAATTCCAGATGCTCCTTGTCATATGGGTGCTCGCCTATGAGCTTGATATACTCTTCAAGGCAAAGGTCGTTAGCGTCCATATAGTATGCGTGAGGTACGCCTACATAGCGGAAATGCCATGGCTCGTTCTGGAAGCCTGTTATCTTCTCCTTGCTTGAAGTATAGCGCACTATAAAGCCGTATTTATAGCAGTTAGCGTTTATCCATTCAAAATCGCCTGTGCCCTGATAATCGTTGTTTTCAGTCTCACTGAAGTCGAATGCAAGACCTGTTTCATGTTCGCTGAATCCCGGCTTTGCAACTCTTGTGGACTCTTCTCCGCCGTTGTTTGCAACATCGTTATCATAAAGCTCCTGCTGGAAATCCGTTGTTCTGTATGAACCGTAGATAATGAGAGTGTCATTCTGGTATTTGTCGTAGAAGTCCTGTATCATCTTTACCATAGGTGAGTAGACTTCTTTGAGTATGGTATAAGTCGAGTCAACTGCGCTGAAAAAGTTTATCTCGTTCTCATAGTTCATATCAGTGATGCTTACGAGATCTTCGTCACCGCCGAAGTACTGATGCTCCTTATTTACAAGGATAAGATCGCCGCGGAACTTGTCCTTTGTATTGACAGAAAGTGATTCGTAGATAGTCTGATTTGGATCGGGCAAAGTTGTAGCTGACGGATCCTCGATATCTATATTATTATTATGTTCAACATAAGGTGAAGGCTCAACGGTCTTTGCATGATTAAGACTGTTCCTGATAAAGAACGCGCAAGTTCCGAGAAGGACAAGGCTTATAACTATCTCAGTTGTCATTTTTGCGTGTTGTATACTTTTTTCTTTGCTGATTTTCTTTTTGGACATATGTCTGCTCCATTCCGCTGCTCCATAAGCAGCCGCATCATTGGGGAACTCACTGGTTCCGCTTTACTTTTGTTCTTTTTATCTCTATAAATTCCGTATAAATGGACGTATAAGCTTATTATACCATAGTTCGCGCTAAAAATATAGTGTTAGCGATACATCTTTGTAAAGGTGCTGTATTGGATATGTCGATAAAATCTATAAATTGTGAGCTTTCGACAATTTTTTCGCCGCTTGAGATGCCCTGCAAGCTGATATATAAAATAGCTAAAGGCTTATAAGTGCGTAATATAATGTTAATCTTCACAAAAAGGGTATGGCAATTAAGACAGTATTGCACAATCTTTTTTTAATCACTTGAAAATGCTTTAAAAAAATGTTATAATGTATAGTGGAAGTATGGGCAAATTCTTTAATTAAGCGATTTGTTAAAGACCGCTCCGTTGGGGATATTGATCTGCGGTCTTTATTTCATCTTCGCGTTAAAGGAAGTGATTCTATGAAATGTCCACGGTGCGGAACAGACAACGAAGCGGGTTTCAGGTTCTGCGTTAAATGCGGCGTTAACCTCGAAGATCCGCAGGATATTAACATTGAACAGCTGGATATGGGCGGCTATTACTCCGAAGAAGACTCTGCCTCGGGCGGTTTTACCTTCGGAAGCGGCACTTTTACTATAAGCGATACCCCTTCTAACGATTCTTCTTCAGATCTTTATACTGCTGCTGAACTTAATGATACAGACGAAGAGTTTGATTTCAGCGGCTTTGAAGATGAGCCTTTTATACCAAAGCTCGACACAGGACGAGTTACTCTGCCTGAACAGACAAGAGCAGTCCGTCAGGCTCAGATGAATAATGTAAATCAAATGCGCCAGCAAAGTGCTATGCAGGGAATTCCTGCGCCTAACGGTATGCCGGGAATACCGCAGCCTGCTGCGATGCAGGGTATCCCTGTACCAAGCGGTATGCAGAGTATAGCACCACAGGGCGGTATGCAGGGAATTCCTGCGCCAAGTGGTATGCAGGGTATCCCGCCACAGGGCGGTATGCAAGGTATCTCTGCGCCTAATGGTATGCAGGGAATACCACAGCCTGCTGCGATGCAGGGAGTTTCTGCTCAGAACGGCGGCGCACAGGCAAACGGTATGCCTGTTTACGGTCAGCCCGTAATGTACGGTCAGCCGCAGATAATCGGTTATGACCAGAACGGTATGCCTCTGTACGGTCAGCCTGTGATGTATAATCAGCCTCAGCTGATAGGCTATGACCAGAACGGTATGCCTGTATACGGTCAGCCTGTAATGTATGCTCAGCCGCAGATAATCGGCTACGACCAGAACGGTATGCCCGTCTACGGACAGCCCGTAGTCATAAATCCTGCGCAGGCAGGCGAGCTGGCTGATATACCCGTTGTGCCTGCTATGGGTGGTATACCTGTTGTTCCCCCAATGGGCGGAAATATGCAGATGAACCAGCCTGTTCCTCCTCCTGTAGAGGACAAGAACAAGGTCGAAGTACCTGATGATTTCTGGGAATTCTTTGACGGCGGCAAGGCTACGGAACACGCCGAGACAGATCCTACCGATGACTTTTTCGGTAAGCGCAATGAGGATCTCGGCAGCTTAAAGCGTCCCGAGAAGAAGAAAGTATCCTATATGAACGATACTCCTCTTGTTGATGCAAGCAAGCTCAAGAAAAATGAGGAGTCAAAATACAACAAGATGTTCATGCGTTCGGCAGAAGTTGCCGATCCAGGTGCTCTCGAAGCCAAAAAGGAACAGCGACGCTTTGATTATATGGGTTCAACAAAAACTGTTGACGCATCAGAGCTCCGCGCAAAGGAAGAGCGCAAGTCATGGAATGTAATGTCGTCGGCAGGTATGGCTGATCCCAGCGAATTGCAGGCAAATACTCCAAAACAGCGTACAGGTTCGATGATGGCTCAGGCGGATCGCGCTGTTCAGGCAATGCCCAAAAAAGCAAAGACCTATAACGATGAGATAGATGCGATAGAGCTTCCTGAAGAGATGAAAGCGAAAAAGACCAATAAAACGGAAATTCCCGGCTTGCCGGAATTTTAATAAACTATATTCTAACACTTTTAAGGAGATGTTGTAAAAAATGAAGAAGTTTTTACAGGAATTCAAAGAATTCGCACTCAAAGGCAACGTAATGGATATGGCTATCGGTGTTATCATCGGTGCAGCTTTCGGAAGCATCGTAAGTTCTCTTACTGATAACTTCATCAATCCACTTATCGCTGTTATTACTGGCGGCGCAGAGAAGGACGAAAACGGTGTTATGCAGCTTGTAGGCGGAAAGTTTACAGTTGCAGGCGTTGACTTCAACTACGGTGCATTTATTTCCGCAGTTCTTAATTTCCTTATTATCGCTATCATTCTCTTCTGCATCATCAAAGCAGTTAACAAGGCAATGACAGTAGGCAAGAAGAAGGAAGAAGAGAAAAAGCCTGCTGAACCACCAAAGGAAGAAGTTCTTCTTACAGAGATCAGAGATCTTCTCAAGGCACAGAACGAAAAGAAATAAGTTTTTATTACATAGAAAACCTCCGCGTAAGGCGGAGGCTTTTTATTTTTTGTTATCGCACAGCTGTTCAAAGGTTATGCCGTATTTAAGGGCTATTTCGTGTGCGTAGCTCTTACCGTCTGGCTTTTTGTAGCTTATTTTGTAAGAGCGTTTGCCGTTTTCGTTTTCCATGACTACGCTGACAGCTTTGTAGGCTGAACCGCTGAGCTTATCTGCGTTTTCGCCAAGCTCATGCATATGAGTGTTGAAGCAGGTACGCGCACCGATGAAGCAGAGGTATTTCAGTACATCTTCCGCTATGTAAAGTGACTCGGTATGGCTCGTGGTAGCAAAGGACTCATTGAACAGCAGCAGGCTGTCGTGGTCTGCGGTTTTGCAGATAGAATTAAATCTTTCAGCCTCTTCACCGAGCCTGCCGAGAGATACTGTGCGCTCCTCCTCTACGGGGAAGTGAGTGTAGATACCGTCACAGGGGCGTATTTCCGCAGAAGCTGCAGGAACAAAGACTCCGCTCTGGAAAAATAGGAATGTAAGACCGATACCCTGAGTGAGTATGGTTTTTCCGCCGCGGTTAGGACCTGTCAGTATCTGAACAGTTTTAGCATCAGAAAATTCAACATCGTTGCATACTATATCTTCATCTATCTTGTTTTGCAGCTTGCATATGGCAAGCTTGACGTTGTAAAAGTCCCTGATATGAGAGTCGTCTGCGGAGTATTCGCCGAAACAGCAGGGAAGCCCGAGTTTGCGGAGCTTTTTTTCAAGCTCGATAAATCTGAGATAGAACAGGAACTCGTCAGCAAGCTCGCTGAGAGCTTTTCCACTGGTATCAACATATTTATTGAGCACTTTTTTCAGTTTGGCTGTCATGCTCGGGAGCATACGCTCTATTATCTTGTTGAGATTGTTCATGAGGGGACTGTCTGTGGGACGGTTCATGGCACTGTCTCTGCCGAATTTCTTTGATATCCTGTCAAGACCGTCATTATGCATCTCCATTGTGAACGGCATGAGGTCCTTATCGTTTATCTGATCCTGACGGTGATACTTCATAAAGCGTCCAAGAACGCTCTGTTCGCCGAACCAGTAAGTATTCAGTGAGATAATACCCGTTTCCTCGGGATAGAAGTTCTCATTCAGATTAACGCCGATAGTAAGGCTGTGGATATTGGCAATTTCGTCGCTTATGCCTGCGATGTCCTTTGTAAGCTCATCAAAGCCGCTGTTATCATATATATCAGAGATATAATCAGCGAACTTTTTCATGCCCTCTGATTTGAAATCGTGACCTTTTATAGTATCATTCAGCCTGATTATTGAGCTTGAATAATGTTCAAGGGATTTGAGCCGCGTGAGAAGCTCCCATATAGTAGAGCCTTTTTCGATACGGTTGAATGAATCGCTGACATAGAAGCGCATAGCGTCAAATATTTCAAACAGCTCTTCGCAAAGCTCGGGGGAGCTGCTGAGTTCCGTATAGACTGCTCTGCGGTAGTTTATTATTCTTTCGTCAGTGGGCATATCAAGCAATATCCTGCTAATGATGTTTTTTTCTGTAGAATTGCTTGTAATGCTTTGTGCGATGAAGTCTACCGAGAGATCGTTTGCGGTATTGCCGCTAAGGTTGAAGTATCTGTCAGAACTGTCCGGAGCAAGGAGACTGAATTCGCGTATATCGTTGGTACTTTTATCCTGCATAGTTTTTCCCTTCTGTGAAATGAAGCGTTTACCGAACCGCGATCGGGGCAATGATCGCCGTCAGACGGTTATTTGGTACGCTTTAATTATATCATTAAAGGCGATATGTGTCAACGCAGAGCCTATTCCTGAAAATGCTCCGTAAAAGACTTTATTCGTTATCATATACTAACAAATAATTCGGATTTGTCGCAGAACAGGCAAAAACAGCGAATAAAGATTTTGGGGCAAAAACTTGACAAACTGAAAAAAGTGTGATATAATTCATAATGTCGAAAGGTTCGGATGAACTTATTCAAAGTTACTCTGAACCCGAACTAAACATACATAGATTTATGGAGGAATTTATTATGACTATGAAAAGATTATTTTGCTCATCACTCGCTGTAATTTGTGTTGCAACATCATTTGCAAGCTGCGGTTCCAAGAAGGAAAAGAAGGACGACTTCCTCGGCAAGTGGGAGTGCGAAAAGATCGTTATGGGCGGCGAAGAAATGGATAATTTCTTTGGCGTAGACGCTTATGCTATATATCAGATCGAGCTTAAAGAGGGCAACAAGGGTACAGTAGATTCAGCTTTCAGCACTGAAGGAAAGCCTGTTGATCTCACATGGGAGAAGCAGGATGACGGAAAGATCAAGCTTGTCAACGATGAAGCATTTGACGGTGAAGAGGCTATTCTCGAAAAGAGCGGCAGCAAAATGATAATGAGCGTTGCTGATGAAGACGAATCGTCGGAAGACGGCAAGGGCGAAGAGGTGAAGATGTATTTTGTAAAGGTAGACTCCTTCAAGGAAATGCCTGAAAATCCATTTGGTGATCTTGGCAGCGACGATGATGACGCTGACGAAGATGATGCTGTAGAAACTGACGACGAAGAATAATAACGAAAACGGCGGTCATTCCGCCGTTTTTCGCGTTTTAAGCGACTTTATCGGGCAGCTTTGAAATAATAGTTTAAAAATTCTATCTAATAGCGAAATATATCAAGAACGAAATGTTATTTTTGTTGCTAATTGCTGATAAATCGGCTGAAAACAGTGCGAAACAGCCCGAAAACGGCTGTACGGACATTTTTGAAAAACTTGACAGATGAAAAAAAGGGTGATATAATTCACGAGGTCAAAAAAGTCAGGTAAAAATGGGATATTAAACTGACTAAGGCTTATTTTATGGAGGATAAAAACTATGAAAAAACTTATTTGTTCATCTCTCGCACTCGTTTGTATCTTATCATCTATGGTAGGCTGCGGCGATACTAAGGAAAAAGACGCAAAGGAAGAGACTACAACTGTTGCAGAAACAACAGAAGCTACTGAGGCAACAACAGAAGAAGCTGAGACAACAACAGAAGCAGGAAAAACTGAAAGCATTGACAGCAAAGATGCTATAGGTAAATGGCAGTGCAGCAAGCTTATTCTTGACGGTCAGGAAATGGACAGCCTTTATGGTGTAGATGCATATGCACTTTTCCAGATTGAGCTTACAGACGATAACAAGGGCACATTCTATTCTTTCCTTTTCAATGAAGAGAACAAGCCTGAGGATATCGAGTGGGAGAACAAGGACGGAAAGATCCAGCTCATCAGCAAGGAAGTATTTGACGAAGATGAGGTATACCTCGTATATGAAAACGGTAAGATGATCCTTAATCTTTCAGAAGAGGGCGATACCATGCAGAACGAGGCAGTTCTTGAAAACGTAGACGAATTCAAGGAGATCCCCGAAGATATGGAAATGAAGATAGACCTTGAAACAGAGGCAGAAGCAGACTTTGGTTTAGAAGAAGCTGCAACAGCAACATCAGCTGCTGAGGAAAAAGAATAATAAAAAAAGGCCGGCTTTATGCCGTCTTTTTTTTTAGCCCTTAGCCCACTCTTAGCCGTTAGCCCTTAGCTTTTAGCCGTTAGGTCTGTAGGGGCGAGTTCCGCTCGCCCGAGTAACCCACGTAACCATTATGTATAACTAAATCAATGTGTAGGGAACGCCGCCCTCGGCGTTCCGAGCCCTTAGTCGTTTAGCTTGTAGAGACTACCATTGGTCATCCGCCAATTCTGATAAAACCAGTCCGAGCCTTATAAAATAAATAAAATGAACGCTCTTTGTGACTTGCGCCAAACTAATAAAAAACGGGACTGTCTGACAGCCCCGTTTATTTTATGCACCGCATCTTGCAAGCATTGCAAGAGTGAGGGAAATATTTTCGTTATGCACAGCAACTCCCTTAGGAGCGTTTATATGTACTGCTGCAAAGTTAAGGATAAATTTTATCCCAGCCTCTGCCATACGGTCACAGACCTCCTGTGCGGCTGTTTCGGGCACAGTTATGATACCGATACGGATATCGTTTTTCAGGCAGAAATCCTCAAGCTCGTCGATATGACGCACAGGCTTTCCGCCAACATTTTTACCGACGCGCTCCTTATTGCAGTCGAAGCCGCAGATTATATCAAACCCGTAAGCCTCGAAGCCGTTGTATTCCAGCATAGCTCTTCCGAAGTTTCCCATACCTGCCACTACCACCTTGTCGTGGTTCTCAAAGCCGAGGAATTTACCGATATCGCCGATAAGCTCAGAGGTCATATATCCCACCTTGGGACGACCGCCGCTGCTGACCGAAGCAAGGTCTTTTCGCACCTGTACATCGTTGAGCCCGAGAGCCTCAGCAATAGCTGTAGCTGATATGTTTCCTTTTTTTCTCTCCTCCGGAAGTGATACAAGGTAATTGAAGTATATCGGAAGCCTTGAAAGTGTCTGTGAGGTAATGTTTTTTTCCATGGTATACCTCCGTCAGAGGGCTTACTTGTTCTGCATATATTCGTCCATAGCAGCAGCAGCCTTTTTGCCTGCACCCATAGCAAGGATAACAGTTGCTGCACCTGTTACAGCGTCTCCGCCAGCGTAAACGCCTTCCTTAGATGTGAGACCGTTGTCATCTGCGATGATACCGCCCCATTTCTGAGTATCAAGACCAGCTGTAGTAGACTTGATGAGCGGATTTGGTGAAGTACCGATAGACATGATAACGCAGTCAGCCTCGATATCAACGAAAGCACCCTCTATCGGAACAGGCTTAGCTCTGCCCGAAGCATCAGGCTCTGAGAGCTCCATCTGCTGACAGTGAACGCTCTTTACCCAGCCGTCATCTGTAGCCTGAATCTCAATAGGATTTGTGAGGAACTTGAAGATGATGCCCTCTTCCTTAGCGTGCTCTACTTCCTCAGCTCTTGCAGGAAGCTCTGCTTCTGTACGTCTGTATACGATATATACCTCAGCACCAAGTCTCTTAGCGCAGCGTGCTGCGTCCATAGCAACGTTGCCGCCGCCTACGATTACAGCTTTTGTACCTGCCTTGATAGGAGTAGCACTGCCCTCCTTGTATGCTTTCATGAGGTTGATACGTGTGAGGAACTCGTTAGCGGAATAAACGCCGTTGAGGTTCTCACCGGGGATATTCATAAATCTTGGGAGACCTGCACCTGAGCCGATGAATACGCTCTCGAAGCCTTCCTCCTTCATAAGCTCGTCAACTGAGATAGTCTTGCCGACTACAGTATTAGTCTCTACCTTTACGCCGAGAGCCTTGAGACCGCCGATTTCTTTCTGAACGATAGACTTTGGAAGTCTGAACTCAGGGATACCGTAGGAGAGAACTCCGCCAGCAACGTGGAGAGCTTCAAATATAGTAACGTCATAGCCCTTCTTTGCAAGGTCGCCTGCACAGGCAAGACCTGAAGGACCTGAACCGATAACAGCAGCCTTGTGACCGTTCTTTGCAGGTATCTCGGGAGCTGTCTCAGGCTGTGCATTGTGCCAGTCTGCAACGAAACGCTCTAATCTTCCGATAGCAACAGGCTCGCCCTTTACGCCTCTTACGCACTTGCTCTCGCACTGTGTCTCCTGAGGACATACTCTGCCGCATACAGCAGGGAGTGAGCTTGACTTTGTGATTATCTTGTAAGCCTCTGCGAAATTACCCTCAGCTACCTGAGCAATAAATGCAGGGATATCTATCTGTACGGGACATCCTGTGGAACATGGCTTGTTCTTGCAGTTGAGGCATCTCTTAGCCTCGTCGATAGCCTGTTCCTCGGTATAGCCGAGAGCTACCTCGCTGAAATTCTTATTTCTCACATCGGGAGCCTGTACTGGCATCTCGTTTCTTGTAAGTGACATATTAGGCATTTTACTTTACCTCCTTGAACAGATTGCAGGCTTCTTCGTAGGCATGACGCTCGAAAGGCTTGTACATAGCACCTCTTGCCATAGCCTCATCGAAGTCGATGAGATGACCGTCGAACTCAGGACCGTCAACGCAGGCAAACTTTGTCTCGCCGCCGACAGTAAGACGACAGCCGCCGCACATACCTGTACCGTCTATCATAATAGGGTTCATGGAAGCAACAGTGGGTATCTCGTATTCTTTTGTAAGACGACAGACGAACTTCATCATAATGAGAGGACCGATAGTGATAACTCTGTCATACTTCTCACCGCTTTCGATGAGCTTTTTGAGAGCATCTGTAACAAGTCCCTTTTCGCCAGCTGTGCCGTCATCGCTCATAAGTACGAACTTAGAGCTTGAAGCCTTGAATTCGTCTTCAAGGATAACGAGATCTTTATTTCTGAAACCAACTATAGAATGAACCTCAACGCCAAGCTCGTGGAGCTTCTTGGCAACAGGGTAAGCGATAGCACAGCCAACGCCGCCGCCCACAACGGCTACCTTTTTAAGTCCCTCTGTTTCTGTAGCTCTGCCGAGAGGACCAACGAAGTCCTGGAGGCAGTCGCCCTCGTTCATGTGGTTGAGTTTTTCTGTTGTAGCTCCTACTATCTGGAAAATGATAGTAACAGAGCCCTTTTCACGGTCGAAATCCGCAATAGTAAGCGGTATACGCTCTCCGTCAGCATCAGTTCTGAGAATGATGAACTGACCCGGTTCAGCCTTTCTTGCTACCTTTGGAGCGTTGATTCTCATAAGAGTAACGGTGGGATTGAGAGTTCTTTTTTCAAGAATTTCAAACATTGTCCTAACCTTCCTTGCTTTAGATTTGCAGTACGGGAAATTTCCGTGATATCCCCATTGACCTCATCAGATACAGGTACTGCACGATATATTCAATATTATATCATAATAAACTATCTTTCACAAATATAACAGTAGAATATCGGTATTCCGATATCGATATTCTTGTAACGAAATAAACCTTGACAATTGCTTGACAAAGCCGTGTCAAGGGCGGAAATGAATGGAAAAAAGAGAAAAGGCGGCATAAAGCCGCCTTTGTGTTTTGTTATTTTTACAGTTTTTGTTTATTCCTACACGGAATACTCATATTCCATATGCAATATGCCTTATTTATACTCGGCAAAAGCACTTTCGTTTCTTACCTCATACAGGCGGTTTACCAGCTTCAGCTCGTTATCCGAGAGCTTATGTCCCGATGTGTAGATGAGCATATCCTTGAAGCTGTTGTCGGGGAAAGCGCATTTTCTCTGGACGAGTCCGTATTTTCCGCAAAGGCTTGCAGGCATGGGAGAGTCCAGCATGAAAGCCTGAGGCACTGTCAGAAGGAAGTCGAGAGCACTTCCGCGGTCGTACATACAGACCTTTCTCACGGGTACATCGGCAGGACGGTTTGAAGCGTAGAGCTTCTCCACAGCTCCCGAAACATAGGGAACAGAGTCGTCTCCCTGTCCAAGCTCGGTGTAGTTGCAGGACAGGTCTGAATAGGTTATCACATCAGCACCTGCGGCAGGGTGTTCGGCTGACATTACAGCCAGCATCTCGAACTCCCAGAGGAGCTTGCCGTCTAAGTTTTTCTCGGCGAGGAAGTCTGTGAAGTACTTCTCGTGAGCGGTATTATAGCGTATAACGCCGAAATCATAGCCGTTTTCGCGGACATTCTCGATAGTTCTCAGTGAGTTTGTCTCGCAGAAGAATACTTCCATATCCTCGGGAGTATCAAGGGAAGCGATATACTCCGAGAAAGCCTTTGAGATATAGCCTGTTCTCGGCACGGATATGCGAAGACGGCTGTTTTTGGGCTTGTCAGGGGAGTGTATAGCCTCCATATTGTCTATTTGTATGAGTATCTGCTTTGCGTAATCGAGGAATTTAAGTCCCTGATCCGTAGGGATAACGCCCTTTGATGTACGGCGGAAGATAGTGATGCCGAGGGTGCTTTCCAGTTCTTTTATAGCCTTGCTCAGATTAGGCTGAGCCATGTAGAGATTTTCAGCAGCCTGTGTTATAGAGCGCGTTTTTTCGATCTCAACAGCGTATTTGAAGTGCAGGGTGTTCATGGTTCAGTCGTCCTTTCGTATTATTTATCGTCACTGCTGCTCACAAGCTTGACCTCGATGTGTCTGCGCTTGGGAGGCTCGGGCTTAGCAGGTGCCTTGAATTTAGTTTCTTCGCTCTGAGGCATTATTTCTGCAGGCTTTGACTCTATGGGCTTTATGGGCTTGCAGGGATTTCCTGCGGCAACGCAGTTTGCAGGGATATCATTTATAACAACGCTTCCTGCGCCGATGACTGTATTATCGCCTATGTTAACTCCGCCGAGTACGGTAACGTTACCGCCTATCCATACATTGTTTCCAACATTTATTGGCTTTGCGGACTCAAGTCCCTGATTTCTCGTATCTGCGTCAATAGGGTGGTCTGCGGTATAGAAGCCGCAGTTCGGACCGATAAAGACGTTATCGCCGAAGGTGACTTCTGCACAGTCAAGGATAACGAGATTATGGTTTGCGTAGAAGTTACTTCCCATTATGATATTATATCCATAGTCGCAGAAGAAATTCGGCTCTATTATTGCATTTTCGCTTTTCAGCGGAAGAAGTCTTGCAAGGACGCGTTCGCGCCTTTGATAATCGTTGTATTCGACAGCGTTGTACTCAGAGCAAAGCTTCTTGGCTTTTATCCTCTCGTTTACAAGCTCGGGAGCACCTGCGTTGTAAAGCTCTCCTGCCTGCTGTTTTTCTTTTTCGGTCATTTTAAACCCTCCTTGATCTTGATTTTATATGTTTACCAGTTGAGAAGCAGTATTACCAGCAAGGGAATTGAAAAAAAGAACATATACCCTAAAAACTGAAGGAATTCTATAAGGTTCTCACCGTTATCTGCAAAGAGATTGGGAGAATAATAGCGGTCAGGCTTTTCGGGATCTACGTATACCTGAGATGAGTCGGTAGGTGAAAAGAAATACAGGTCTCTGGAATGGTCCGTGAAGCGATAGCCTTTTCCCTCGTAGTAGTATTTGTATACGGGAACATGGCACTTGTATTCAGTATCCGTTGCGTTGACTGTATAGTCCGCTGCCGTTAAGTCGGGCTCGATGTGTACAAGTGTACCGCAGTGTTCCCGTCTGCTGCGAAGGGCAAGCTCGACAGTCACAAGCATGATAAGTCTCGATATTCCCAATACTGCAAAAGCAATAAGAAACAGTTTCAGCATCAACATGAAATACGCTCTGGTCATGTCGGTATTGATGCTTCTTGAGGTCTCTTCCGATATTAATATGAATATACCCGTTAATATGAAGAAAATACCCATAAATAATAAGGGGAGCCTTGTCCATATCATTTTCTCTACTGTTCTGCGTTTTTTGTTCTTTCCTGTTTTGCCGTCAATACCTGCGACAATGAACAGTATACCGACTGCGATAATGCCGATAACAGGGTCGGTATAACAGGCGATAAATGATATAACAGCTAAGACGGTATATACTGCCGAGGGTATTTTTACAGACGGCAGCTTTCTTTCAGTTGGTGCAGAGTAAAGGTTGTCGGCAGTTATTTTTTCAGCCAACGGTAATATATGCAGCTTTTTCATTTTTACAGCCTCTGATGTTATTATCTGATCTTCTTATTTGTGGTGTATTCCATAGTAAAAAAGAAGTATAAATGCGAGCGTTATGAAAAAATCCTTGAGTTTTGTGCCTGTTCTTCTGAAAATGATCTCGGAAAAATACCTTTCGGGAGCATTTGGGTCAATATGCAGGTCGATGAGCTTGAGATCGTTTTTAAAGGTATCGTCAAGATCAAGATATGCTGTTGCGTTATCATGGTCTATGAAGCGATAGTCCTCGCCCTCAAAATTGTATCTGAATACAGGCATACCGTCAGAGGTAAAGTTAAAGCTTGCGCCCAATCCTGATGCTGAGCCTTCTGGCTCTGTGTGTACTTGCTCTGTGCAGTGCTTTTTTCTTGAAGCTACAGCGCACAGACTTGCTATGAGAAAGACGATCCTTCCTATGATAAGAGCCAATATGACACCCTTTGTCAGCATAGTAAGTACTTTGTAGTCTCTTAGCCTTATGCCTAATTTTTTATTGATAAAATCTGCACCAAGAGAAAAGGTAAAGAACAATCCTGCAAGCAGGAAAGGCAGACGGTTCCATATGTTATTCTCCACGGTTCTTTGTGTGTCTCTTGTTCCTTTTGACACCTGACCTTCTTTGCTGAGACCTGCGTACAGGAATAGAAGTCCGAAGCCGAAAACAAACACCAAAATATTTTTCAAAAGCGCGATATACATTAATATCGCATAGATAGCGAGCAGAACATACTTTACCCTTTTATCGAGCTTTATCCCGAACCTTTTTCGCTCGGGCATAGGACTGAACAAGTCGCTCGGGTCTATTTTTTCTGCCAGCGGAAGTACACTGAATTTTTTCATTTTTTCCCTCTGTTAAACAGTACATTAATGAAGTATAAAAGGAAGAGCCAGAGCTAATGGAAATATGATAGCTATGCCAAAGGTTATGAAGTAATTGAAAAATATCCTTTTATTGTCCTCGGACATTTCTTCCAGATAGTAAGCATCGGGCTGGTCTGGGTCAATGTATATCTTAAAATTACTTTCAATATCTTCGAGCAGAGGAGAATTCTCCGACACCGCAAAACGGTAGCTCACTGCCTCATAGTGATACCTGAACAGCGGATCTAACCCGTGCGGTTCTTCGCGGTTCAGCGATATATCGGAGTTTATTGCCGCATAACCTATGAACTCCGCCATAACAGGAGAGGTACATCTCTTTTTGCGTTTCCTTAATGCTACAGTGGCTGCAAGGAGAAATATCAGTCTGATGATAAATCCGCAGAGAACTATGGCAATAAATACTGTCAGAAGCTTTTTTAAGACCTTTGAGGTCAGCGTCTCCGAGCCGCTCGCCACCGAGACAGTACCTATGATGCCGGTAAATATCAGTGCTGTACCAAAAACTATGACAGGAAATTTCTTCCACAGAGTGTCTTTTTCTTTTATAACACTCAGGTCATTCCCAGTGTACTTTGAAAATTCCCCGAGTAAGCAGCCTGCTCCTATGCCGCTAATTATGATAGAATTGTCAAAACAGGACAGTACTAAAGTTATGATGACAAGTATGCCCCATGCTATTGACATATTACGCTTTTTAACGACTGTGGGCTTAGGCTGTTCGTCGAAATATTCGTTTCTTATTCTTTCTGCTCTTGGCAGTAACTCTAACTTTTTCATTGTCATATTCCAAATTCTCTCGCTGCTTTTATGCGCAGATGTGATCCACTATGTATCTGAATACAGGAATTATCCAAAAGAATGACGTAAAAAACAAAAACAGGAAAAGCGAGACGAAATAGTGTTTCAGCTTCTTTGAATTGTAACCGAATATCTGACGTGAGTAATAGCACTCGGGCTCATTTGGGGCGATATATACATGATCGGGAGTGATATCGTACTCTCTCTGAAGAGAGTTGTATAGGATATTTGCCTGTTTTTCGTGGTCGATGAAACGGTATGTTTCTCCCTCGTAATAGTATTTGAATATTCTGCTTTTGTCCTGGGAATAGTTTGCACTCAGCTCAATGTTCACAGGAACGGTACATTTCTTTTTTCGGTTTGCTATTGCGAAAGCCGTCACTATGAGATATATGAGCCTGCCGACTATAATTGCGATAATAAAGGCGATATAGTACTTTATTATCATCATGCTTGTTCCGTTTATTTGGTATGCTGCACCTGTTTTCCTTTTTTCCATCTCGATAATCCCGCAGACCACGTAAAAGACTATGAGCGTTAAACCGAAGAGCTGAAAAGGCAAACGGTTCCAGAAAGTGTTCCTGACGAACCTGCTATTGATTTTGGTCGTTACTTTCTTATCTAAAGGCAAAATTATTAATATTGCTCCGAATACACAAACTCCGAGGATTGCAGACATTAAAAAGCCGATAAGCAAATCTGCCAAAAGGCGGATATATACATCACGAGAGAAGTCTAAACAGAAGTCTTTCTTCTCGGGTAGATCATTGTACACGTAAATATCATCTATCTTCTCTGCCACAGGAAGTAAATTTATCTTTTCCATTTCTCCCCCCTGTTATATAGCCGTTAGCCCTTAGCCTTTAGCCCCTGTAGGGGCGGCGGATTTAATTCGGAATTAAAAGTACCGTAAGCGATGTACGAGTAAGGAATTTTTTTAGAGTGAGCGAGTTTACGAGCGACAATGTGATTAGCCAGCGCGGGCTCCGCGCTTTAGCGTTTGCTGCCCTTAGAACCGAAGCTTCCACCCATTGAAAGGATATTTGTATCAAATGTATAGCTTATCTTCTCGCCCTGTCTGTAGCGTTTGAGAGCAAGCTGGATAAGTCTTTCGAGAAGCTCTGTATACTTCACTCCCTTAGGTTCCCAGAGGTAGAATGCGAGTGAGCCGGGGATAGTGTTTATTTCGTTGATGTATACCTTGTCGGTAGCCATATCTATCATGAAGTCGATACGTGTAACGCCGTTGAGTCCAAGATAGCGGAATGCGTCAACAGCAGTCTTTCTGATGAATTCGTCCTGCTCGGGAGTAATATCAGCAGGTATCTTTCTCTTGAGTGTAGCCATGCCCTTGCTGCCGCCCTTGCCGCCGCCTACGTACTTCTGGTCGTAGCTGAGGATATCATCGCCGCTTGCCTGTACAGGTTCTTCACATACGGAAGCTTCTGCGGACTCGCTGTCGCCTGCTACGGCACAGTTTATCTCTTTGAGCTGAACTACGCATGGCTCGATGAGAATACGGTCAGCGAACTCGAAAGCCTCTTCGATAGACTTTATAAGGCTGTCTCTGTCCTTGCCCTTTGAGATACCAACGCTTGAACCGAGATTGATAGGCTTAACGATAACAGGGTAGCCGAACTTCTTCTCGACTGTCTCCACCATTCTGTCCATTTCGTTTATCTCGTATGAGGAGAAACGGCAGCAGTCAAGTACAGGGAAGCCTGCGTCTTTAAGGAGTATCTTCATTACAAATTTATCCATGCCGATAGCGGAAGCCAGTACGTCACAGCCTACGTAAGGCAGGTCGAGAGTCTGGAGATAGCCCTGCAATGCGCCGTCCTCAACGTTTGTGCCATGAACGATAGGGAATGCAACGTCGATATCGGAAATGACATTAGTGCCGAATTTCTTCATTTTCTGGCGGATAAGCTGTACTTTGCCCTCGCTTCTTACGAAAACGCACTCGGTACACTCTTTAAGGAGTGCAGGGATATCCTTGAAGCTGTTGATGTCCATGAGCTTTTCACCTGTCCAGAATTCGCTTTTCTTAGTCATGTAGACAGGGATAATGTTGTATTTTTCCTTGTTTATGCTTGCCATAGCCTGAACAGCCGAGATAACTGATACCTCGTGTTCAACGCTTCTTCCGCCGAAAAGAACTGCAAGATTGATCTTCATTGTAATTACTCCTTTTATCTGAGCCATTAGCCGTTAGCCCTTAGCTATTAGCCGAAGCTCTTATATATAATTTCAAATATTATCGCGCAGCGATACCACAGGCTAAAGGCTAACAGCCAATAGCTAATGGCTTTAATAATTATCGGGCAGGTCGTTTTCAAGAAGGACTATTTTCTTCTTGTCGGTCTGATATGCATTTACGTGGGTGAGAGCCTCGTTAAGACTGTCCGCAACGAAAACGTTGTCCATATCGTAGCCTGCGTCCTTGATACCGTTATATATAGGCACTGTCTGAGCCTTGCCTACAAGAACTATATGGTCACAAGCCTTTGCAGCTTCCTGACCGAACTCGAAATTCAGCTCCTCCTGCTTTGCGCCAAGCTCTACCATACCGGGAGTTACCAGTATACGGCAGGCATCGAAAAGACCGAGGACATTGAGAGCTGCACGGCAGCCGTTTGGATTTGAGTTGTATGCATCATCGATAAAGGTCATATTTCCGCCCTTGTCGAGAAGCTGCAATCTGTGGGGTACTGCGGCGATACGCTTAACGGGGAGTGTCAGCTTTTCAAGTGAAATGCCTGTACCGTGTGCGTAGGCGATAGCTCCGAGGACGTTCTGAACATTGTGCTCGCCCAGAAGCTTCATTGAGAAACGCTGTGTCTCGCCGTTTGGAGCAGTTACCGTGAACTCCGTACCTCTGTCGGATACGGATATATCAGTACCGCGGTAGTGGTTGCCCTCAGAAAGTCCGTAAAGCACCGCATTGGGATATTCGGGAGCTTTCTTGCGGATAAGCTCGTTGTCGCCGTTGAGGTATATCTTACCGCCCTTTGCCTTTACATGGTCGGCAAGCTCGAACTTGGTATTCACTACATTCTCGATAGAACCGAAGGTCTCTAAATGCTGAGGACCTACGGAAGTTATGATACCGTCATGTGGGTCTGCAATGCCGCAGAGCTCCTTTATTTCGTGAACTCGTCTTGCACCCATTTCGCAGATGAAGTATTCGTGAGTTGGCTTTAAGTCGCGGCGTATGGTTATTGTAACACCCATAGGAGTATTGAAGCTCTCGGGAGTTTTCAGCGTGTTGTACTGCGAGTTGAGAAGCTCGTCAAGGTAGAACTTCATGCTTGTTTTGCCGTAGCTTCCCGTGATACCTACCTTGTGGAGCGTCGGGCACTCCGAGAGTATGCGCTTTGCATCGTTGATATACCAGTTCTGGACTGCCTTTTCTACGGGCTTATTGATAAGATTGGACAGGGGAACGAGTATAGGTGTCAGGTACAGAGCCGAGCCCACCATGATATACGGCAGGTAAGTTATGAACCAGCGAGTCTCTTCCCAGCCATCGTTTATTGTGTCTATCTGTACGAATGACTTGCCGTTGAGTATTGCAATTGTGTAGTATACCGCCACAAGTACTGCAAATGTTATCATCATGCGCTTCATACGGGCTGTGTACACAAGGGGCTTCTTGAACTTCTTGCCAGGCTTGTTGAGCAGTGCTATTATTGCGTTGAAGAAGCAAAGCACTATGACGAGAGCAGTCGCAAGTCCGTCATGGTACTGGAACGGTATCAGCAGGAACTGCGCACAGAACAGCACCGCAGGGAGTATATACCTCTTTTTGTTTTTCTTCATCCAGCGCGAGTGCTCGGGGGTCTTGTAGCCGTTGAGCTGGAGCATATGGAACTCCCTCAGCCCGAGAAAAACAGTAGCAGTCAGCGAAATGACCGCATATATTATCCATAAAACCAAATTCATACTTATCTCCTTAATAATGCATAATTAAGAATTCATAATTCATAATTGAGGTGTCGCCTTACGGCGAATAATTTAAATATTGTGAGCGAAGCGAACTCATATAATTATGAATTATGCATTATGCATTATGAATTAATATTCTATTTTCATAAAGCTGCACATTACTCGGTTGAATGTGAACTGCTGCTCTAAGAAGGAATAATGTCCTGCATTTTCCAGCTTTACAAGACCTGCATCGGGTATGAGCTTCTCCATTTTCTCACCGTCGGACAGGGGAGTAGCTGTATCGTTCACGCCCCATACGAGCAGTGTGGGAGCTTTGATATTGGGCAGATACGGCTCTAAGTCCTCGTTTACGACCTTGACCATGACCTGACGCATCATGGGTGAAGCTGCGGCGTAGTCCGCACTGCCCATTTTCTTGCGGAAGTTCTCAAGCGCATCGGGGAAGAGCTTCTTCACTATGCCAAGCGAGAGCACAGCCTTGCCCATTTTGTAATAGCGAGTGCGCCAGCTCTTTTTATTGGACTTTGGCGGCATGATGCCTGCACTGTCCACGAGAATGACCTTAGTCACCTTGAAGGGCAGGTCATTGCGGCTATGCATTTTTATGATGACACGTCCTCCGAAGCTGTGTCCGAGGAGCATTACTTCCTTTGTGTCGTAGTCTTTGAGGAAGTCGATGACGAACTGCACATATGAGCTCACGTCCCATACTTCCTTAGGCTCTTCACTCTTTCCGAAGCCGGGCATATCCATAGCAACTACCTTGTACTTCTTCGACAGGAGCTCTATCATGTTGGCGAAAAGGGTTATATTACTGCCCCAGCCGTGAAGCAGTACGATAAGGTCGCCCTCACCCTTTTCCTCGTAGTTTATCTTTAAACCGTTAACTGTCTTTATCAATTCTATTATCTCCAGACGTTGTTTAGTTGAGAGTTCAGAGTTGAGAGTTGAGAGTTGTGGTGTCTGCTCCGCAGACTTATTAAAGCTTCCCGACAATCAACTTTTACTTATATCATATACGGCATACAGCCGCAAATATACATATATAATCTATTATATCACTTGCGCTATTTTATGTCAATATTTATTTTGCCCTTAGCCTTTAGCCTTTAGCCGTTAGCCGTTCTCTACACTACTCACTACTTTCTAAGCACTAACAATTAAAAACTTTTTGGATATTCAATGGTTTTCCGTTGAAAAAAGCTCTTTTACGGTGTATAAGTGAAAGGAGATTTTTCAATGGAAACAAAAACAGTAAACAGTCATATGTATGGGGCAATGAGGGCTTCGTTACATTTTGTCGGACTGATGCTTGCATCAGCCCCTACAGCGCAGAGCCTGCGCCTCCTAACCACGTTGTCGCTCGTAAACTCGCTCACTTTTATCAACGTCCATACTCATACATCGCTTACGGTACTTTTAATTCCGAATTCCGAATTAAAACCGCCGCCCCTACAGGCTAAGGACTAAAGGCTAATGGCTAAGCCAAGGCTTGCAATTTCACTTATAATATGTTATAATATAAAGATAGCGGCGGAGCGCAGGTTTCCGCCATATGATTACTTCTACTGAGGTGTAAAATGTCAAATAAATATTCACTGGGCATTGATGTGGGTTCGACCACAGTAAAAACGGTCATAACGGACGCTGAAAACAATATAATCTACTCGAAATATCAGCGTCATCTTTCCAAAGTAAAGGAAACTGTTACAGATCAGCTTAAAATAATACAGGCGGACTATCCCGATGAGGAATTCACAGTCTGCATCACAGGCTCGGCAGGTCTCGGACTTGCCAATTCTGCGGATATACCTTTCGTTCAGGAAGTCCATGCGGCTTTCCTTGCAGTTAAGGAAAAACAGCCCGACGCTGACGCAGTTATTGAGCTTGGCGGCGAGGACGCAAAGATAATCTTCCTCACAGGCGGAGTCGAGCAGCGTATGAACGGTACCTGTGCAGGCGGTACAGGTGCATTCATCGACCAGATGGCAACACTTCTCGGTATCACAGCCGATGAGCTTGACGAGCTCTCTCTCCACGCTCAGAAGATACACCCTATAGCTTCACGCTGCGGAGTATTTGCAAAGTCCGATATACAGCCGCTTCTCAATCAGGGAGCAAGGCGCGAGGACGTTGCCGCAAGTATCTTTCAGGCAGTTGTCGACCAGACCGTTTCGGGACTGGCTCAGGGACGCACTATCGAGGGAAAAGTCCTTTTCCTCGGCGGTCCGCTGTTCTTCTTAAAGGGACTGAAAAAGGCTTTCGTAAGGACTCTCGGGCTCGATGAGGAACACGCTGTATTCCCACAGGAAGCTCCTGTATTCGTGGCTTACGGCTGCGCACTGTATGCAGCTAAGGCTGCGGAAGCATACAGGATAGGCGATATGATCGAAAAGATACGCACAGCAAAGGCTTCTGACGCTATCGTTACAGGTGAACCCCTTTTCCGTTCGCACTCAGAGTATGACGAGTTCATCGACCGCCACAAGAAGTTCGATTTAGGATATGCCGATATACGTACATATAAGGGCGATGCTTATCTTGGTATCGACGCAGGCTCTACGACTACGAAGCTTGTGCTCATAACCGCTGACGGACGTATGCTCTACAATCATTACTCCTCAAATCAGGGACAGCCTCTTGACAAGATAGCCGACCAACTCAGACGCATCTACTCGGCTATGAACCCCGATATCACCATAAAGGGCTCGGCTGTTACGGGTTACGGCGAGGACCTTATAAAGGCAGGTCTTTCCGTTGACCACGGCATAGTTGAGACAGTTGCCCACTTCAAGGCTGCTGCATATTTCTGCCCTGATGTTGATTTCATCATTGATATCGGCGGACAGGACATCAAGTGCTTCAAGATAAAGAACAAGAGCATCGACAGCATCATGCTCAACGAGGCTTGTTCCTCGGGCTGCGGCTCTTTCATACAGACATTCGCAATGGCTCTGGGCTACGATATATCTGAGTTCTCACAGCTTGGACTTTTCGCAGAGCACCCTGTTGACCTCGGCTCGCGCTGTACCGTATTCATGAACAGCTCCGTAAAACAGGCACAAAAGGACGGTGCTACCGTAGAGGATATCTCCGCAGGACTTTCATCGTCTATCATCAAGAACGCAATATACAAAGTAATACGTGCAAATTCTCCCGACGACCTGGGCAGGAACATCGTAGTACAGGGCGGTACATTCCTTAATGACGCAGTTCTCCGCTCATTCGAGAAGGAGCTTGGCAGAAACGTTATCCGTCCTGCTATTTCGGGACTTATGGGAGCATTCGGCTGCGCACTCTACGCAAAGGAGAGAGCAGACGGTGAGGATTCAAAGCTTATATCTGCCGAGGAACTGGAAAACTTCACATATCAGTCACGTTCGGCTAACTGCGGCGGCTGTACCGCACACTGTCAGCTGAATATCATCAACTTCGGCAAGGGCAGACGCTTCATCTCGGGCAACCGCTGTGAAAAGGGCGGCGGCATCGCCAACAGGAACACAGTCCCCAATCTTTACGAATTCAAGTACGACAGTATACTCAATACCGTAAAGACTCACCAGCCAAAGCGTTTCCGCGGCACAGTTGGACTTCCTCTTGCACTGGGCTTCTATGAGCAGCTCCCGTTCTGGCATATGCTGTTCACCACACTGGGCTTCAGGACTGTCATTTCCGATGAGAGCTCCCGTGATATGTACTATCTCGGTCAGCATACTATCCCCTCGGATACGGTATGCTACCCTGCAAAGCTTGCTCACGGACATATCGAATGTCTCCTGGATAAGGGCGTGGACTTCATATTCTACCCCTGCATGAGCTATAACCTTGACGAGGGCGGCAGCGATAACCACTTCAACTGCCCTGTTGTAGCCTACTATCCCGAGCTTCTCCTTGCAAATAACCCGAGACTCAACAGTAAGAACTTCGTTCACCCCTACCTTGACCTCAACATCAGAAAGAACGTCATAAAGGTACTGGGACAGGTGCTTGGCAGGTACAACGTAAAGGGCAAGATACCCGATGCAGTTGATAAGGCTTACGAAGCCCTTGAAAAGTACCATAACTCAGTTACACGCAAGGCACTGGAGATAATCGAACAGGCAAGAGCCGAGGAACGCAAGATAATCGTCATCGCAGGCAGACCTTACCATATCGACAAGGAGATAAACCACGGCATACACAAGCTCGTTTCAAGTCTCGGTATGGCTGTAATAACCGAGGACAGCGTTGCAGGTCTTGCGACTACACCAAAGCTTGGGGTACTCAATCAGTGGACTTATCATTCGAGACTTTACCGTGCAGCCAAGTATGTCACCACACAGCCCGATATGCAGCTCATACAGCTGGTATCATTCGGCTGCGGAATTGACGCGGTTACAGGCGATGAGGTGAGACATATCCTTGAAAGCCGCGGTAAGCTCTATACACAGCTTAAAATTGACGAGATAAACAATCTCGGCGCGGCAAGGATAAGACTGAGAAGTCTTGTTGCCGCTATGGAGCAGGCAGAGCAGAAGCCTGCTAAAAAGCCCGAGGTACAGCCTGTAGCATAAGCTCAGGCTATGAAGATGATATATGGAGGTTTTTATGCCTGAATATGCAAGATTTACCGAGGATATGATAAAAACTCACACTATCCTCGTTCCCGATATGCTGCCCATACACTTCAAGATGCTCATTGCTATCTTTGAAGCAAAGGGCTATAAGCTGGAGCTTCTGAGGAACGACTCTCGTGCAGTTGTCGATGAGGGACTGAAAAACGTCCACAATGATGCCTGCTATCCTGCGCTCCTCGTTATAGGACAGTTCATGGACGCGCTGAAAAGCGGCAAGTATGATCCCGACAAAACAGCTCTCCTTATCACTCAGACAGGCGGCGGCTGCCGTGCATCGAACTATATCCACCTGCTGAGAAAGGCTGTTGCCAAGAACTACCCTCAGATACCCGTTGTATCACTTAATTTCAGCGGACTTGAAAAGGACAGCGCGTTCAAGATAACTGCGCCTATGTTCATGCAGATGCTTTATGCCGTCCTTTACGGCGACCTGCTCATGACCTGTTATAACAAGTGCAGAGCCTATGAGATAAACAAGGGCGAGTCGAAGAAGATGCTGGACAAATGGCACCGCAGACTCTGCAATATCTTCCGCAAGGGCAGCAAGATGTTCTTGAAAACAAAGAAGATATACAGGGATATACTCGATGATTTCGCTTCAATAGAGCTCAGCGGCGAGAAAAAGGTAAGAGTGGGAATAGTCGGCGAGATATACGTTAAATATTCGCCCCTTGCCAACAACCACCTTGAGGACTTCCTCATATCCGAGGGCTGTGAGCCTGTAGTTCCGTCACTTCTGGAATTCGTCATGTACTGTGCTGTTGCAAACTTCAACAACGCAAAGATATACGATCATCCCACAAAGAGCTCGGTTTTCAATAAGATAGGCTATAAGCTCATCTACGCAAAGCAGAAGGAGCTCATAAACATAATGAAGGAGCAGGGCAGCTTTGAGCCTCTCCACGATTTTGAGCATCTGAGAAGGCTTGCCGACAAGTATATAAATCAGGGCGTAGTCATGGGCGAGGGCTGGCTCATTCCTGCGGAAATGGCTGCGCTTGCAAAGTCGGGCGTTGAGAATATTATCTGCACTCAGCCATTCGGCTGTCTGCCCAACCATATAGTTGCAAAGGGTATGTCAAGAGCTATCAAGGAGGACAACCCAAATGCAAATATCGTAGCCATAGACTATGACCCCGGAGCTACAAGAGTAAATCAGGAAAACAGAATAAAGCTTATGCTTGCAAATGCCCGACTCTGAGACTGAGCAAGGAGCTGTAACATGATAAAAACACGAAACGGCGATATTATCGTCACCAACGAAAAACAGAACAAGCTGTTGAAAAAGCTTTACGGCTGCACACTTGGACGAGTTGTGCTGAAAACTCTCACCGCTCCCTGCATATCCAAAGCGGCAGGAGCGTTCATGGACTCAGGGGCTTCAAAGCTTCTCATAAAGCCATTCATAAAGAGAAGCGGCATTGATACCTCACAGTATATAATGAGCGGCTTCAACTCGTATAACGATTTCTTCACCCGTCTTGTAAAGCCCGGTAAGCGTCCTGTGGACTATATCCCCGAGCATCTTATAAGTCCCTGCGACTCAAAGCTTACGGCTCATAAGATATCGAAGAACAGCATCTTCCGCATAAAGGGCTCACGCTACAGAGTAAGCGACCTTTTGCAGAACGACTTCCTCGCAAAGCGTTTCTGCGGCGGATACTGCCTTATATTCCGCCTTGAAGTAGACGATTACCACCGCTACTGCTATATCGACAACGGCACAAAGACCGAAAACACCTTTATTGCAGGCGAGCTTCACACCGTAAACCCCATAGCTCTTGAACGCTACAACATCTACAAGCGCAACTGCCGCGAGTACACAGTGCTGCATACCGAGAATTTCGGCGATGTTGTGCAGATAGAGGTGGGAGCTATGATGGTAGGACGCATAGTCAATAACCACGGTGAAGCAAGGTTCAGCCGAGGCGAGGAAAAGGGCAGATTTGAGTTCGGCGGCTCTACTATAGTAATGCTCTTCGGCAAGGACAGTATCAGCATCGACCGCGATATACTGTGTAATTCTGCCGAGGGTATAGAGACTGTGGTAAAGCTTGGAGAAAAAATAGGAAAGGCAGGAGAATGACATGAAGAAATTACCGTTACTGCTTATAGCAGGCGCGATGCTTTTTTCTCTGACAAGCTGTCTTGAGGACAATAACAAGCCCGATATCCCTTTCGAGGTAGCACCAACTGTTGAGCCTCATACCGCTCCTGCGGGAACATTCGATGTCGATGCCGTAAGAAGTATGATAAACATAAAGGGACAGCATTTTGACCTGCCCCTGCCTATAGTTAAGCTTGGCAAGGACTGGGATTTCAGATACTACGACAGGAAGGACTACGGACTCAAAGAGGGAAGCGGCTATGCTACACTTTATTATAATGGTGTGGAAATGGGCACGGTCTCTCTAGAAAACTGCTATACGGGCAGGGAGAAGGACAGCGTTATGTACAGCATCGCCATAAAGACAAGCGACTCCGATATCTACGGCATAACTCCGCAGATATCAACCATAGCCGATGTTGAATACCTTGTAGGTCAGCCTGAGTCGGTGGACAAGGTCGAAATGCCGTATACTCATGTATATCACTACGGTATCACCCTCGGCGAGGACGCACACGGTATAGCCCGCGGTCATAATATCGCAGTATCCTTTGACGAGCAGGGCTTAGTGGATTTCGTAAGCATTACCTATTCCGACCTTACTCAGCAGACGCAGCAATAAAATTATTTCATTTACCCCTTGACAAAGTATGTGATATGTAGTATAATGTGTAAAGTGATTTTGTATTACACCTAAGAGAGGTGCGGCAAAAATGGCTAAGGAACTTAAATTCGTAATGCTTCTTGACTGTTACGGCGACCTGCTCACAGAGCACCAGCGCAGTATCATGGAGCTTTATTACTGCGAGGATCTTTCCCTTGCGGAGATTGGTCAGCCACTTGATATTACAAGACAGGCTGTGCGCAGTATCATAAAACGCACCGAGGATATACTCCTCAACTATGAGGAAAAGCTTGGGTTTGCCGAAAGGCTCGGCAAAATGCGTGAATGTTTCGGACGTATACAGTCCGCCGCAGAGCATATCACAGATGAAGATGCAAGAAATACCATACTCTCCGAGACTGCAAAGGTCACGGAGCTGTTATAAATACAATTATAGTATAGAAGGAGGCTCGACATGGCATTTGAAGGACTTTCAGAGAAACTGAATACCGTCTTTAAAAAGCTCAAATCAAGAGGAAAGCTTACCGAGTCTGATGTTAAAGAGGCTATGCGTGAGGTGCGCCTTGCACTTCTCGAAGCCGATGTCAGCTATAAGGTCGTTAAGGACTTTGTAAAGAGCGTTACAGAGCGTGCTGTCGGAGAAGAAGTGCTGTCAAGCCTTACTCCTGCACAGCAGGTAATAAAGATAGTTAACGAAGAGCTTGTATCCCTTATGGGTAACAGCAATTCACGTATAAATATGGCATCAAAGCCGCCTACGGTAATAATGATGTGCGGACTTCAGGGTTCAGGTAAAACTACCCACGCCGCAAAGCTGGCTAAGCTTTTAAAGAAAGAGGGACACCGTCCGCTTCTGGCTGCCTGCGATATTTACCGTCCTGCCGCTATCAACCAGTTGCAGGTAGTCGGCGCAAAGGCTGATGTCAAGGTATTTGAAATGGGACAGACTGATCCCGTTGTTATCGCTAAGAAGGCACTTGCCTATGCTAAGGACTACGGTCACGATATCCTTATCATAGATACAGCAGGTCGTCTCCATATAGATGAAGCTCTCATGGACGAGCTTGTAAATATCAAGAAGGAAACCCAGCCTGACGAGATCATGCTCGTAGTTGATGCTATGACAGGTCAGGACGCTGTAAACGTTGCCAAGGCTTTTGATGATGCTGTTGGTATCACAGGCGTTCTTATGTCAAAGCTTGACTCTGATACAAGAGGCGGTGCGGCACTGTCTGTACTCTCTGTAACAGGTAAGCCGATCAAGTTCGTTGGTATGGGTGAAAAGCTTGACGATTTCGAGCAGTTCCACCCTGAGCGTATGGCTTCGAGAATACTGGGCATGGGCGATGTGCTCACCCTTATCGAAAAGGCTGAGAACGTTATGTCTCAGAAGGACGCTGAAAAGCTCACCAAGAAGTTCAAGGAGAACAAGTTCGATATGGACGATCTTCTTGACCAGATGAAGTCTATCAAGCGTATGGGCTCAATGAAGTCTATACTGGGTATGCTCCCGGGAGTTGGCGACAAGATCAAGGAAGCCGATATCGATGAGAGCCAGCTTGGCAGGATCGAGGCTATGATAACCTCAATGACCAAGGCTGAAAGAGCTAAGCCCTCTATCATCAACCCGTCACGCAAAAAGCGTATCGCAAAGGGCTCAGGTACAAAGGTCGAGGACGTAAACAGGCTCCTCAAGCAGTTTGAGCAGATGCAGTCCGTTATGAAGCAGTTCACAGGCAAAAACGGAAAGATGTCTCTGCGTAAGGCAAGAAAGAACCTTGCAGGTATGAACTTTGACAAGTATACAGGCAAGGGCGGCGGAAATCTGCCTTTCTAAAGCTTTCAATGCGGTCTCCCGCCGCTTGAATATATCACATTATCAATTACGGAGGTGAATACAAATGGCAGTAAAGATCAGACTCAGAAGAATGGGTGCTAAGAAGGCTCCTTTCTATCGTGTAGTAGTTGCTGATTCAAGATACCCAAGAGACGGTCGTTTCATCGAAGAGATCGGTTTCTATGATCCTACAAAGGAGCCATCAGTTGTTAAGATCGACGCTGATAAGGCTAAGACTTGGATCGCTAATGGTGCTCAGCCTACTGATACAGTAAAGGAGCTCCTCAAGAAAGAGGGAGTTCTTTGATCTAAAGCTTAATGGAAGAGGAGAGGCGTAAGGTCTCTGCCTCTGTCCCAGAGCTTGAACGGAGGTTTTACTATGAAAGATTTACTTTATGCTATCGCAGCAGGCCTCGTAGAAGACAAGTCCGCTATCAATATTACCGAAGATGCTCCCGATGAAGAGGGCGTTATCGTATTCCACCTTAACGTAGCTCCTGACGATATGGGCAGAGTTATCGGTAAGCAGGGCAGGATCGCAAAGGCACTCCGTACAATAATGCGCGCTGGCGCAGCTAAAAAGGACCAGAAGGTCTCTGTTACGATCGAATAAGTATGATAAGCTCCCGTCAGGGAGCTTTTTTGTTTTATACGCAGGGATATTGACAAAGAATAGGTTTTTTGATAGAATTATATCATCAGTTATATAGGGGTGGTTGTTGTGAGATGCAAATACTGTAATTACGAGCTCAAACCGTGGGATAAATACTGTGAGAACTGCGGTGCGATTGTTGATAATAATACTGGAATGAACGATATATCTTCTGTTCCTGTGCCTCCGCCTGCAAATCAGGGCGCAACTACTCAGCCATCAGGCGGTAATAACGCTCCGCAGGCAGGAAACGGCTCTCAGGGCTATAACGGTCAGCCTAACCCATACGGACAGCCAAACCCATACGGTCAGCCAAATCCCTACGGACAGCCAAACCCATACGGTCAACCAAATCCATACGGACAGCCTAATATGTATGGTCAGCCCTATGGTTACGGTCAGCCGCCTTTTGGCTATGACCCGAGATATTTCAATACTAAGGACGAAAGTCCAAAGTATGTTGAGTTCGGAGAAGCGATAGCTCTGTTTTTCAAGAACTTTGCCAATTTCAAAGGACGCTCAACACGAAGCGAATTCTGGTATTCTGTTCTGTTTTCCTTCATTGTGGGTATCGGAATATGGTTTATGGGACTCTTTATGAGCCTATCGGCTGCTAACGGGTTAAGTTATGTTGTCGAAGTTATAATGTTTGTGCCAAGCACTTCCGTTGGAGTAAGGAGACTGCATGATGCTGGAAAGTCAGGCTGGTGGATAGCAGGTCCGATAATTGCAGCTGTTGTTATGGCGTATATATCGGTAGCTACTGCACTGTACGGTTTGACCATAGACGATAGATCGACAGGTGCATTGATCGGACTTTTCTATCTGTTGATGCTGCCAATATGTATCGTGATCATCATATTCTGGTGCAGACCAAGCGAAGGCGCAAATAAATGGGGACTTCCTCCAAGACCAACAGGCTTCCGCAGGTGATTAGCCGTTAGCCGTCCGTGCCTTACGCTGCGAATAACATGAACGCACTGTAGGGGCGAGTTCCGCTCGCCCGTCAGTTACGCATTAACTCCAAATGACACTATGTAGGGGCGGCGTATTTAATTCATAATTCATAATTAAAAGCACCCTAAGCGATGTACGATTATGGGTATAGATAATAGTGAGCGAGCTTGCAAGCGACAACGTGGAAGCGGTCGAGCTGGCTCAGCTCGAAGAAAGCTCCGCAAATGCGGAGCTTCTTTTTGTATATTCGGTTTATTCTTCGGACTTAACTAAGAATTTCTCCCCGTCCTTGACGGTGATATAGTAGAAATTATCCGAGTTTTCTGCGATGTAGACAAGGTCGCTGCCCTGTATTTTCAGGTAGTTGACTTTTTTGGAAACACCCTCTGTCATTATAACGGTATCATCTGATACTTTCCATGTTCCTGCGCCCTTGTAGCTGCTTAAAACGCCCTCATAGTATCCGTAAGTACCGTCGGCATTAAAGGTGATAGTGAAATCGCTGCCCACGCCCTCTTTTTCGTATACATAGGTCTTGTCAGCAATGACTGCTCTATACGGACTTACAACCTTCGCGTCAAGCGATGCAGTAAATTTAGTGCGCTCGACCTGAGCTATATAAATTTTGCCAAGTTCAACACGCCTGTCGCCGTCAATAGCCTCCACCAGTACCTCGATATCCAAGCGTTCGGGACTGAAATTAAACTCGTAATCATAGGACATATATTTTTCAAGCGGCTCCCATATCACCATGCCGCTTTTGCCTACTTCACAGGTCTTTCCAAGGATCTTGTACATACCTGTGCTGCTGTCGGTATTTTCAACAACAAAACCGCCTTCGGCAGCTGTCAGAGCTATGGGGTAGTCCTTAGAGTCGAATTCAAGGGATATGCCTATTCCCTTATAGCCTTTGTTTTTTTAATAATCGTTGTCAATAGTTACGATATCGCTGAGCTTCGGGAATGGCTGACTGCTTGCGGAAGTATTGGGTTTTTGCAGAGTTACAAAGACTGCACTCTCACTGCTGTTGGGATTTTTGTTGACAACGAGAGTGCCCAGGTCAACGCTCTTGCCGTTGTCGTCACCTGTTACCTTTATCTTGGCTTCATAGCCGATAGGGATACTTATATCATCGGGCACCCAGCTTACAGAGCCGCTTTTGCCTACCTCGTAAGTCGAGCCAACTTCATCAACTGTGCCTATACCGCCGCTTTTATAGGTGTATGTCTTGAAAGTACCCTTGTCAGCGGTCAGAGTAAGGGGATATTTTTCGGACTCAAACTCAAACCACACGCCTATTCCGTCAAGAGAACTGAGTACGGGATTGTAGCTGCTTGCCATTGACTCATAAGGCTTCAATTCAACATATTCGCTTCCTTTTTGAGGTATGACAGTGCTTAATTTGATAACGGGAGCTTCGTTCTCTGTGATACCGAGGAGCTTCTTCTGTATAGCCTGTGCATCGCCGACAGTAAGTCCGTCACCGTTCATATCGCCGTTGAGTTTGCCCTGTGCTGTAAGATGATGCTCAGCGTTACCGTTTAATCCGTATTTATTTGGATTTGCAAGAGCCTGCATTACAAGCACAACATCGGACATATCAACTTCGCCGTCACAGTTTGCATCGCCTTTTATTTCAGAGTCTGTTGTTCCGCCGTAAGCAGTATTCGTGTTCAGCTCAAAGCCGTCCAGATACGGATTTAACTGGAGATAATTCAGTGCAGTGGTTATCTTTTTTATCTGAGTTTCCTCATCATTGAACATAGAACCAAAGTTATAATGGAAATATCTCCTGTAAACATATTCGCCCTTTTCGTTTTTCTCAGTGCGTATCTCAGTGTTTATAAATAATAAGAAAATCTCGTCACGGGGCAGTTTTGTAGCAAAATCAAGGTAATTCGCCTGTACAGTGTTGTAGTCATCATATTTCAGCAATTCCGCAACGCTTGAAGCTTCGTTGAGGACTTCTGTTCCGTCCTTTGTAACATAACGGGCATCGGGTTTAAGGATCACCGTAAAGGTATTGTCTTTGAGCACAGCGGCTGCTTCTTCTTTAGTCCATACGCCGTAGCCCTTATCCTCTGTAAGTCCCTTTTTGGCAAACAGAGCCTTTAGCTCGTTCTTAGTCATAGAGCCTATCTCATTGAAGTAATACTGTTTGCTTTCCAGAAATACTTTAACATCGTCTGTCCGTATGTCTATCTCTTCACATCCTTTTATCTGGTCATTGCGGTAAAGAGTTATTTTTTCGGGAGCTTGCTCCTTGCTTTCGCCCATGACACGAAGAGTATAACCGTCCTCAAGCTCAAACCTCCACTCAGTATAACCGTGACCTGACTCCTGACCGCTGTATATCATGAAATCCGACCAGTCAAGGGCATTGCCTTTCTTGGAAAGAGTGATAACATCGTCAAGTGTCATTTTCGTTTCGGCTGTATCGAGCTCGGAAGCATGGTAAAAATCCGAAGCCCATGCCATAAACTCGTCAATATCGTCCTTGCGGATATCAATGCGGTTCTCATAGCCGTCTTTGTACAGCTCTACAACAGCAGGTTCTTCGGGAGGATTGCCCTCAACAAGCAGGAAAAATCCGCCGCCGAGGTCGTAATTGCAGACATGAGTATACATACCTATGCCGTGCCAGTCGCCTTCATATGGAGTAAAGTCTGACCATGTGATATTATCGCCCTTTCTGGCAAGAGGTATAACCTCGGACAGAGTGAGCTGTTTTGTGCCATTAGATATGGTCAGTTCGTGAATTTCGCCGCTGTCAGCTTTTTTTGCACAGTAAGCAAAAGCTCCTTCACCGTTAATGTACTTCTTTAACAGCGCATTACCGATGACAGTAGGCTTCATCATATAATGTTTATTATCGTTCTCGGAAACATACTCTATCTTGAAAGCACCTGTACTCCTGTCATCGAGGACTGTATAGGGAAGCCTCAGACTGCCGCACAATATCGCTTCATCGGTCAGAGTTACAGTGGAGTCCTCAGAGCCGTAAAAAGTGATAGGTATGTACTTATCGTCTGTGACCTTGCAGCCGTCGCATATCTCATACCATACGATGCCATTGCTTTCTTTTCCACAGGTAAGGCTTCCCTGTACAAAGAACGTAACAGAGCCTTTAAAAGCTTTTACAGTTATGGTCTTTTCGAGAACGGCTTCATCAAGAAGAACTATGATATCCTTTTCTACTGCATCAATGGTAAGGTCTTTGCTGAGATTTTTTATAGTGCAGCTGCTTTTCACTGTATCGGAAGCATAGTCTTTGTTAATTATAAGCTTTGCAGTATCTTCTTCGGCAGTCTTGCTTATATCACTGAGTTTAGAATAATATTCAACATAATCTTCGTCAGACTGCTCACCTGATATAAGGCTGCCGCCTGCTTCTTGCAGTCCCTCCAAGCCTTTGACTGTATCTTCGGCAGTGGCATTAAAAGGCACCGCACTTGCAAAGCACATTGCCGCAGTCAGAAACGCCAGTATTTTTCTTTTCATAATATCAACTCCTCTGCGTCATAGTAATACAGCCATTAGCCGAAAGAGTTCACTTACGCTCACATTATTTGAATTATTCGCCGAAGGCGACACATTGGCTAAAAGGCTAAAGGCTGAGTTTCGTCACGCTGTTTTCATCTATATAATAGCATATAAGCGGCTTGAAATCAATACTGTGCATAATATTTTTGTATGCAAAATACTTCATTTCTCCAAATCATATATACTAAAATATTTTAATTTCAGAAAATAAAGTTTGTGAAATATTAGCCTTGAATTATGGGCGAAAAATGTGTATCATATAACATATAACGTTTTAAGTGTATCAAAAAGAAAGAGGTAACAATATGAAAAAGAAAATTATTATGTGTATCATAGCTTCTGCAATGATATGCGGCACATTTGCTTCGTGCGGAAAAGACGAGTCTTCCGACAGCAAATCAGATACAAAGACCACAACAGCTGCCACAACTACTGTAGCGGAGACAACTGAGACAGAAACCACAGCTGCCGAGACTACAGAGGATGTTACAACAACTACAGAAGCAGCAGAGACTACTACAGCAGCAAACAATAACGACAATGATGCTGCACAGGAGCACCTCACAGACGCTTCTGCTATCCTCAACAAACTGAATGATATCGACTGTATAGGCGGCGGTGTTGTTGACACAGACCCGGCTGATACAAAAGAAGAAGGCACTATATCATATGAAAAAGTAACTGACAGCCGTTTCTCAACAGTTGATGATGTAAAGAAGTATATTACTGATTCTATCTGCGGCTCACTTCTTGACAGATATAGCGTCCTTTATCAGGGCAATGCGCCTTTCTTCAAGGATTATGACGGTACGCTCTACTTCAATAAACTTGCCAGAGGATGCGGCTTCTCATTCATAAATGAGCCTGTTATCACAGATGTAACAGATGAGTCATTTACAATAACCGTGAAGTTTGACAATTTCGGCGGTGATTCTGAATTAGTAGTAAAGGCTGTTAAGGATAACGGACTCTGGAAAGCAAGTTCGTTCACTGTTGACGGCGGCGCAGAAAATGCAAGATAAAACAAGAGGGACGGTCAAACCGTCCCTTTTTTGTTAGTCGCCGTTGGTGTATGTACCGGTGATATGACCGTATGAGATAATATTTCCGCTTGTGCCGTCTGCATCGGTATCAAGTAAGCTTAAATTCTCAAAGAATTTATTGTTATTGCTGTCAAACCAGCCTTTTATCTCCTCAACAGGCTTTTTAAGTGCAAACACATATATCTCGTAATCGTGAGGAGCACCCTTTGGCGGATATGGTCCTACATACTCCGACTCACTTGCCCAGCCCTCGGGAAGTGAAGTATCTGTGACTCCGTTTGATTTCCAGTGCATCCAGTTGCCTGCCGATGTGTCGATCATGTATATGACGTAGCTCTCTGCGTTTTCAACACTCTCCCATGAAATCTGTGGAGAATGGTTCTCTCCGTTGCTTGTGTTTGAAATAACAGAGTCCCACACACCGTCATGGAGATTTTCCGAAGAAACATCGAAGGTCGTCAGCTCATCAAGGAAAGCAGCAGGAGCTTCCGATTTTGTAGTCGTTTCGGCTTCTGTAGTTAAAACTGCATCTGTTGTATCCTGTACAGATGTAGTTGTTTTTATGTCAGTGGAAATATCTTTCTGCGTGTCATTTTTACTGTCGCTGCAGCCTGTCAGAGCAATGGCTGCAAAGCTGAGAACGGCTGTAAATACAGTTTTTTTGAAGTTCATAGCAAGATCCTTTCGTATATTATGATGAATAAAGATACATTTATTATAGCAATCGTATGTCATGTTGTCAATGAGTTCACACCCGAAAAGCGTCTTTTCTACAGCTAAATATACTAAAATAATAACATTGCGGTAAAAAGTTCGTTGAAATTTACTCTTGAAAAATGGCTAAAAAATAGGTATCATAGTATTACTTAAAGGAAAACCATAATACTTACCGTTAAAAAAGAGGGAATCCAACATGAAAAAACACATTCTTACCGTAGTGCTTATTTCAGGATTGGTATGCAGTTCGTTAGCGTCATGCACTCTCGAAACATATGAAAGCACGACTCCGCGCTCTGCAAACTGGTCTGTCTCTACCCCTACAAACGCACCAAGCAACAACGTACAATCAGCCGATACACAGCAGGCTGCTGCCGATAATAATGTTCAGCAGGTACAACAGCAGCAACAGGAAGCCGCTCCTGTACAGCAGACACCGCAGGCAGAACAGCCACAGGCACAACAGCAGCAGGAAGCCCCTGTTCAGACACAGCAGGTCATAACTGCTCAGCCACCAAAAGCCGATCCGCCCGAGGTAACAGCTTCACCTGCACAGCAGGCAGCTGCTGCAAATAATTATTCGGAATACGTTCCCGTAGCAAAGAATATCATGCAGTCGCTTGACAGACTCGACAATATAGCAGGCGGTTTTTATGTATCTTTAGACCCGAATACTTCGATACAGGACGGCGGTCAGTCCTACAGCAAGGTAACTGATAACCGTTTTTCAACTGTTAACGATGTTATAAATTACGTCAATACCCTTATCTGCGGCGACCTTGTATATAAATACAGCGGTCTCTACTCTGGCGATTCGCCTACGTTCAAGGAGTTCGGCGGCGAGCTGTATTATCTGAACGAATCAAGGAACTGCGGATTCGGATATCAGGGTGATCCAACTATAACAAGCGTGACAGGCGGCTCACTTTCGTTCACCGTGCCTATAGCAACAGGCAGCGGAGTAAAGACATTCTCAGTTAATGCAGTTAACGACGGCGGCACATGGAAAGCCTGCTCATACAATTACACATAAACAACAAGGGCGGATAACTGAAATATCCGCCCTTTATTATTCATCCAAGTTTTTTGTAATTTTACAATTTTTTAAGCACATCGGTTACTTCTCGGTACATATACAGCGAACCAAGCACTATAAGGGGCACTCCATGATCCTTTGCATAGCTGTAAGCGGTTCTGACTCCCTCAGCAAGTACTGCGAACGGCTCTGTGCTGAGTCCCTTTGCGTTAAGAGCGTCTGCAAGATTCTGACTGTCAAGGGAACGTGGGTTAGCAGGCTTTACCGCAAAGGCAGTCTCTGCAAGCTCACCAAGCATATCCGCATACAGTCCGTACTCCTTATCAGCCATGACACCGATAAGAAGTGCCACCTTTTTATCACTGAAATATCGGCGTATACTGTCCGCAGCACAGCGTATACCGTCAGGGTTATGTGCGCCGTCATAGATAATGAGCGGCTCTTTGCTCAGAACTTCAAAGCGTCCGTGCCACTTCACATCTGCAAGTCCTTTGCGGACTGCCTCACAAGAGAACATAAGTCCCTCGCGTCTGAGTATCTCCACACAGCTGATAACATTGACTGCGTTTTCAAGCTGATACGTGCCGAGAAGCGGTATATGAAGCTTTTCACCGTTATATTTGAAGTCCGCACCGTTGATGTCAAAACAGCTGTCAGACCATTCAAATTTTGAATAATCGGGCAGGAACAGCTCCGAGCCGTTTTTCTCTGCAGCATCGGCAATTATCTCGTAGGCTTCCTCGCTGTCGCCGCCGAAATAAACAGGTCTGCCATTTTTGATGATGCCCGATTTATGCGAAGCTATCTCCGCGATAGTATTACCGAGGAACGCGCTGTGATCCTTCTGCACATTGGTTATCACCGACAGTACGGGAGCTTTTATAACGTTGGTGGAGTCAAGGTCGCCGCCCATTCCGCACTCGACCAAAGCTATATCACAGCCTTTTCGCACAAAAAGCTCGAATGCCGCAGCTGTAAGGACTTCAAATTCCGTGGGCTTCTCGTCCATGCTCTCGCATATTGGAGCGATATCGCCTATGATGTCGGCAAATTCCTGCTCTGATATCTCACAGCCGTCAATGCGGAAGCTGTCCGTTACTTTGGTAATGGCAGGAGAAGAAAATCCCCCTACCCTATAGCCTGCATTTTTCAGCACCGATGTGAGCATAGCTCCAAAAGAACCCTTGCCGTTAGTGCCCGAAATATGGACTGTTTTCACCTTTTCCTGCGGATCGCCCATGAGCCGCAGAAGCTCTGTGATACGGGAAAGTCCCAGTACGCTGCCCCTTTCGGCAGCCTTTTTCATATATGCAAGTGCTTCGGAATAATTCATTTTCTTCTTACCTTGTTGAGCTCTGCTGTGAAAGCCTTGTTTTTCAGCATAAGGTAGATGACAGCTGTCTCTATTGCTGCTGTTATAAGGTATATCGGCACACGGAACAGGAGAGTCTCAAATGGAGTATGATAGTAAACGTAAAGACCTATGGAAGTGATTATCATAGAGCCTATAGCGTGTGCGGTAACAGTTGAAGCTGCTATTTTCGGGAGCAGAGCGTTCTTGACTCCGCGGAGTGCGAAATGATAGACAAGTCCCGAGAAAACGCCGATACAGGTCGAACCTATGGTGATTATTGGGTTGATAGCATAGCCTTTCATTATGCAGCCCACAACGTCTGCCACAAGTCCTACAGCTCCGCCAATGACAGGTCCGAAGAAGATGCCTGCCATTTGTATCGGGAGTCCGCCAAAGCCTATGCGGATACTGTTGCCGATGTTGATAGCACCGAATTTGCCGAGAACGATGCTCATTGCGGCAAGAAGTCCTGCGATGATAAGCACCTTTGTGCTGCCGAAAAGCCTGATATCGTTCTTTACTGCTGTTCCTCTGTTGTTTGAAACCATAAAAATAACCTCCTTTTCCTCACTCATACGACAAGAAAAGAAGGTTTCGTTTCTTTTTTAGTTGTCCTATGAAGCGGGATGCAAAATGCGAACCGTAAGCCTGAGCTTTTCGTTTGACCGACAACTCCCCGTTCGGTCAACACTGGAATACCATTTAGGTATAACGAACGCATTTTTACTCTTCAAATGATTGATCGCAGTACCTTACTGCACTAACATTATACAGCGCATATCGCCGTTTGTCAATAGTTCGGGGCACGAAAAAACGTCCTTTCAGAGTCTTTGTCAAATTGCTCTAAATACACATAGGCAGGTGGTAAAAATGAGTCAAAAAGCCGAAAATGTATAAAACCCTTGACAAAAGTCTATAATAGTGATAAATTATAGTTAGCACTCAGAGAGTTAGAGTGCTAACGAGATCGAAAGGTTGTGAGTATCGTGGACGACAGAAAGCTGAAAATACTTGCTGCTGTGGTTGACGAATATGTAAGGACGGGCGAACCCGTCGGCTCGAAATCTATCTCAAAGCTTGAAAATATAAATGTTTCCTCCGCTACTATCAGAAATGATATGGCGGCTCTTGAACAGATGGGATATCTGGAACAGCCACATACATCGGCAGGCAGAGTTCCTACCTTCAAAGGCTATCGCCTTTATATCGACGAGCTTATGACGCCTCACGACCTCCCCGATGAGGAAAAGCGGCGGCTCGATGAAATGCTCGGCGATAAGGATACTCCCGAAGAGCTTCTGGTGCAGAATGCCGCAACTGCTCTTACCGAGATAACACAGTGTGCCGCAGTAGTTTCAAACGCTGTACCGAGATTTTCGGTGATATCAAAGGTGGAAGTCATCCCCACGGGTAAAAGACTGTACGTTATCCTGCTGATAACGTCCAACGGAAGCATTAAAAACAAGGCTTGCAGACTTGAATTCGACCTCAGCCATGAACAGCTTGATTTCTTTACACATTATATAGAGGAAAACCTCAGCGGTGTATCCGTAGACGAACTGTCTGAGGACGTTTTCGACAAAATGGTAGCAGCCGTGAGCGCGTACATGGTATCGCTTTCACCGCTGGTAAAAGGCATCTGCGAACTTTCGGAGGATCTTCGTCAGGAAGAACTGACCGTCAGCGGAGGAGAAAAGCTCCTCTCCTGTGAGGATCTTGATAAAATGGAAGTCGTAAGGTTCATAGAACACAAGGACGGTCTTTCCGAGCTGCTTGAAAACGCATTCAGCGGTATACAGGTAAAGTTCGGAGCTGAAAACGACAGCCTTGCAATAGGCAATTCAAGCCTTATCGTCTCCAAATACCGCAAGGGCGGCAAGGAGGCAGGCTCTTTGGGAATCATAGGTCCTATGAGAGTAGATTATAAAAAGATAATCCCATACGTCGAATACCTCACCCAGAAGATATCTTATCTTATGGACGGTACAGACGATGACATCATAAACGCTCCGCCAAACGGACAGGAGCCATAGAAAGGAGAAATGACCGATGGAAAAGAATGAGAATTTCTCGGAAGAGCTTGAGGAGCTTGCAGGGGATACAGCCGAAACTCCCGATGCTGATGAAAACACAGACGCTCTTGACGAGGACGATGCAGCAAGCGAATACAATGATACTGCTACGCAGTTCTCCGACCTTGAGGACGCTCTTGCAGAGGCAAACGACAAGTATCTTAGGCTTTACGCAGAGTACGACAACTACCGCAAGCGTACAGCAAAGGAAAAGACAGAGACTTATCAGAACGCTTCCGCACAGTGTATAGAAAAGATCCTTCCCGTGCTGGACAGCTTTGAAAGATCACTTGAAGCTGAATGTTCCGATGAAAACTTCAAGAACGGCATGGCGATGATATACAATCAGATGAAGAACTTCCTTACTCAGATGAATGTAACTGAGATCGAAGCTCTCGGAGCTGAATTTGATCCCAATGTACACAACGCTATTCAGCAGCTTGACGGTACGGATTATGCAAGCAATCATGTATGTTCCGTATTCCAGAAAGGCTATATGCTCGGCGATAAGCTGGTAAGACCTGCTATGGTAGCAGTGGCAGTTTAGCCGTTAGCTTGTAGGTAACGCCGACCTCGGCGTTCCGAAAAAAACATCAATCAAAACAATCAAATCAGTCCGCATCGCGGACACCATTGGCTGACAGCTAAAGGCTAACGGCTGATGACTCATAGATCAGGAGGAATATATTATGGGAAAAATTATTGGTATCGACCTTGGTACAACTAACTCTTGCGTAGCTGTTATGGAAGGCGGAAACGCAGTTGTAATACCTAACAGTGAAGGTGCAAGAACAACTCCTTCAGTCGTTGCTTTCACAAACAACGGCGAGCGTCTCGTAGGTCAGGTGGCTAAGAGACAGGCAATCACAAACCACGACAGAACAGTTTCTTCTATCAAGAGACACATGGGTTCTGATTATAAGGTAGCTATAGACGGCAAGAACTACACACCTCAGGAGATCTCAGCTATGATTCTCCAGAAGCTCAAGGCTGACGCAGAGGCTTACCTCGGCGAGCCTGTAACAGAGGCTGTTATCACAGTTCCTGCTTACTTCACAGACTCACAGAGACAGGCTACAAAGGACGCAGGTCAGATCGCAGGTCTTACTGTTAAGCGTATCATCAACGAGCCTACAGCAGCTGCTCTTTCATACGGTATCGACAAGGAAGAGGAGCAGACCGTAATGGTTTACGACCTCGGCGGCGGTACATTCGATGTATCTATCATCGAAATGGGCGAAGATGTTCAGCAGGTACTTGCTACAGCAGGTAACAACCGTCTCGGCGGTGACGACTTCGACCAGCGTATCATCAACTGGATCGTTGAAGAGTTCAAAAAGACAGAGGGTATCGACCTCTCAGCTGACAAGATGGCTGCACAGAGACTCAAGGACGCAGCTGAAAAGTCAAAGATCGAGCTTTCATCTACAACAACATCAAATATCAATATCCCATTCATCACTGTTGATGCTACAGGTACTCCTAAGCACCTTGATCTTACACTTACACAGGCTAAGTTCAACGAGCTCACAGCTGACCTCGTAGAAGCTACAATGGGACCTGTAAGACAGGCTCTCAGCGACAGCGGTCTCAGCATCTCAGAGATCAACAAGGTCCTTATGGTCGGCGGTTCTTCAAGAATCCCTGCTGTACAGGAAGCTGTTAAGAAGCTCATCGGTAAAGACCCATTCAAGGGCATCAACCCTGACGAGTGTGTTGCACTCGGTGCAGCATATCAGGGCGGCGTTCTCGGCGGCGACGTTAAGAACGGTCTCCTTCTTCTCGATGTTACTCCGCTTTCACTCGGTATCGAAACAGCAGGCGGCGTATGCACAAGAATGATCGAAAGAAATACAACAATCCCTACAAAGAAGTCACAGGTATTCTCAACATATGCTGATAATCAGCCTGCCGTTGATATCAACGTACTTCAGGGTGAGCGTGAATTCGCAAGAGATAACAAGCAGCTCGGTACTTTCCGTCTCGATGGTATCGCTCCTGCACCAAGAGGAATCCCACAGATCGAAGTAACATTCGATATCGACCAGAATGGTATCGTTCACGTATCCGCTAAGGACCTCGGCACAGGCAAGGAGCAGAACATCACAATCACTTCTTCAACAAATATGTCCAAGGACGACATCGACAAGGCTGTTAAGGAAGCTGAGCAGTATGCAGCTGAGGACAAGAAACGCCGTGAAGCTGTTGATAACAAGAACGAAGCTGAGAACCTCGTATTCCAGTGCGAAAAGGCACTCACAGACTTCGGCGATAAGGTATCAGCAGACGAAAAGGCTAATATCGAAGCTAAGTGTACAGCTCTCAAGTCTGCTATCTCAGCTGACAACAACGACGAGATAAAGACTCTCAAGGAAGAGCTCCAGAAGGCATTCTATGATCTCTCTGCAAAGGTTTACCAGCAGGCAGCTCCAAATGGTGCAGCAGGCGCACAGGGCATAGATCCTTCACAGTTCGCTAACATGGGCGGTGCAGCAAATGCAGGTACTCAGGGCGGAAATGATGACGGCGTAGTTGACGCTGACTTCACAGAGGTTTGATGAACTGAAATATAACACCATAAAAAGGGCGAATAATACTTCGCCCTTGTGGTGTATTTATCCAATTCATAATTCATAATGCGTAATGCATAATTATTTTGATCGTCTCTCACATTGTCTCGTTTATGCTTGATTTTTGTGGAACGGCAGATAGAAAACACCAAAAGCTTTTTGCTTGATCTGAATGTTATGAGATACTCGGACAATAATTATGAATTATGAATTATGCATTATGCATTAATTTGAATGGAGAATGTTTATGGCTGAAAAAAGAGATTATTATGAAGTCCTTGGTCTGCAAAAAGGCGCTTCCGAGGACGAGATAAAAAAAGCCTTCCGTAAAAAGGCAAGAGAAAATCACCCCGATCTTCACCCCGATGATCCTTCCTATGTTGAGAAGTTCCAGGAGATAAATGAAGCTAACGAGGTGCTTTCAGACCCCGAAAAACGTGCTCGCTATGACCAGTTCGGTCACGCAGGCGTTGACCCAAGCTATGGCGGCGGTGCAGGCGGTATGGACGGCTTCGGCGGTTTTGCCGATATGGACGATATCCTCGGAAGCATATTCGGCGGATTTGGTTTCGGCGGCGGAACAAAGCGTTCAAATGTAAACGCTCCGAGACGCGGCTCTGATATACAGGAAGCTGTTTCCATAAGCTTTATGGAAGCCTGCTCAGGCAAGAAGATAGACCTGAAAATAAACCGTATGTCTGTATGTGAGAACTGTAAGGGCACAGGTGCAGAAGCAGGTTCAACACCCGATATCTGTCCTGACTGTCAGGGCAGAGGCTCTATAAAAGCAACTCAGCGTACTCCGTTCGGTGCTATATCATCTACAAAGCCATGTCCTCACTGCGGAGGCAAGGGCAAGATAATCAAAAATCCATGTACAAAGTGCCGCGGCGTTGGCAGAGTAAGAGTACAGAAAACAGTTACTGTTGATGTACCTGCAGGTATCGACGACGGACAGACACTTCGCGTAAGCGGACAGGGCGACTGCGGTATCAACGGAGGTCCTAACGGTGATCTTCTCGTTGGCATCAACGTAAAGTCACACCCTATCTTTAAGCGCGAGGGCTACGACATATACTGTGATATCCCTGTTACTTATACAGAAGCTGTTCTCGGTGCAGAGATAACTGTACCTACTATTGACGGCGATGTAAAATACAATATAGGTGAGGGAACTCAGACAGGCACTGTATTCCGCCTTAAAGGCAAGGGCGTTACACGTCTCCACCGTACAGAACGCGGAAACCAGTACGTAAAGATATACGTGGAAGTTCCGAAAAATCTGTCCAAGAAGCAGAAAGACCTGCTGAAAGAGTTTGAGAATTCACTGACAGAAAAGAACTATGCAAAGCGTCAGAGCTTCTTTGATAAGCTCCGCTCAAAGCTTGATTTTTGACAACCGATGCAGACCTGTCGTGCTATAAGCGTCAGGTCTGTTTTTATACCGAAAGGAGGCTGCTTATGTTTGAACAGGACTATATTATGCGGCAGATAAAGGAAATGACCGCTATAATGGCAAAAATAATGTTCGGAGTAAATGACAGGAAATCGTTCTATATGCTGCAAGAGGTCGAGAGACAGAAAGTTCACGCGCTCGTAACACAGGTGAAAAACGGCGAACCGAAAGAAGCTGTCCTGGAGCTTGACAGGCTCACCGACAACAACACAAAGGAAAATATGATGATAGGTCTTGAATTCTACGCTCAGCTCAGCGATATGGACGAGGAATACTTCATCAACAGCGGCTACAGTTTCGGAAATATGAGAGATGATTTCGAGCACTTTGCCAAAAAATTCGGCATGGAGCAGATGACAGAGCTTTACTTCGGAAAAGATGAAAATAACGAATAAAAAGCAGTAAGGGCGGATAATATCCGCCCTTATATTATTTATGCTATACATTTAAAGTGTGCAGGGACGACCATTGGTCGTCCGCAAGTTACATATGTTTATCGGCTTATCGCGGACGCCAGCCCCTACAATCAGCTCTCTGCTAAGGGCTAAAAAAGGGACTGCCGAGGCAGTCCCTTTTTTATTATCAGCCCTCGATCTTAGGAAGATTTGCAAGTGACTTTGCAATTTCTTCGTCTGTCGGGATATAGTCGCTCATAGTACCGTCATTGTATGCGCCGTAAGCGTACATATCAAAGTAGCCTGTACCTGTAAGACCGAAGAGGATAGTCTTTTCTTCGCCTGTCTCCTTGCACTTGAGTGCTTCGTCGATAGCTGCGCGGATAGCGTGGCTGCTCTCAGGAGCAGGGAGGATACCCTCAACTCTTGCGAACATCTCAGCAGCCTCAAATACAGCTGTCTGCTCAACAGATGTAGCTTCCATAAGTCCCTGATCGTAAAGCTCAGAGAGTATAGAGCTCATACCGTGGTAACGGAGTCCGCCTGCGTGGTTAGGTGAAGGCATGAAGCCGCTGCCGAGTGTGTACATCTTCTGGAGTGGGCAAACCTTACCTGTGTCGCAGAAGTCGTAAGCGTAAGCACCTCTTGTTAAGCTTGGGCATGAAGCAGGCTCTACAGCGATGAAGCGGTAATCAGCTTCACCGCGGAGCTTTTCGCCCATGAATGGTGAGATAAGTCCGCCGAGGTTAGAACCGCCGCCTGCACAGCCGATGATGATATCAGGCTTGATGTTGAACTTGTCCATAGCAGTCTTTGCTTCAAGACCTATGATAGACTGGTGAAGGAGTACCTGTGCAAGAACGCTTCCGAGAACGTAGCGGTAGCCTTCCTTTGTTGTAGCTGCTTCAACAGCCTCTGAGATAGCACAGCCGAGGCTTCCGTTTGTGCCTGGGAATTCTTCGAGTATCTTTCTGCCGATCTCTGTAGTATTTGAAGGAGAAGGAGTAACGTTTGCACCGTAGGTACGCATAACTTCACGGCGGAAAGGCTTCTGCTCATAGCTTACCTTTACCATGTATACGTTACAGTCAAGATCAAAGTATGAACAAGCCATTGAAAGAGCAGTACCCCACTGACCTGCGCCTGTTTCTGTAGTTACGCCCTTGAGTCCCTGCTTCTTAGCGTAGTAAGCCTGAGCGATAGCAGAGTTGAGCTTGTGGCTTCCGCTGGTGTTGTTGCCCTCGAACTTATAGTAGATCTTAGCAGGTGTACCAAGCTTCTTTTCAAGGAAGTAAGCTCTTACGAGAGGAGATGGACGGAACATTTTGTAGAAGTCCTGTATCTCCTGTGGAATGTCTATAAAAGGTGTAGTTTCATCAAGCTCCTGCTTTACGAGCTCGTCACAGAATACGTGGCTGAGATCCTCGGCTGTACAAGGCTTTCCTGTACCCGGGTTTATGAGCGGAGCGGGCTTCTTCTTCATATCAGCGCGTACATTGTACCACTGCTTTGGAAGCTCGTTTTCCTCAAGATAAATTTTGTAGGGGATTCTCTCATCTGACATTGACATAGCAATTCTCCTTTTCGTTTTTTAGATTTGACGTACTATGCAGAGTCTTGGATATAAAAAAACTTCCGTCTCCGCATATAAATAATGCGGGGACAGAAGCGGTAATTCTTCTGCGGTGCCACCCTGCTTGACGATAAACGTCCACTCAGCACGTACATTGATACGTCGGTTTTGTTAACGCAGCTCCTCTGCGTCGCACCTACGCGGTACAGTAAAAACTGCACTTTCAGCTTGCCCTCGGAAGTCCATTCATACCGTATCCCTTACCTGCTTTCAGCCGCCGCAGGCTCTCTGAAAAGTTCTTACGGAACTACTACTCTTCTTCATCGGTTTTATAACACATAATATACCCTATTAATCAGAATTATATCACAGCTTGTGACCTTTGTCAAGGGAACTTTCAAAAATCCTTTATAAAATTGCCATAATAGCGTACATCTGAGCATATTTCAGCTGCTCATTGACGTTTATGTGCAATGGGAAACTGTCCGCACGGGATAAGGTTCATCATAGGCTCTCGGAATGTGCTCCAACATCAGCACATATCTCCCATACGGACAGCTCCTGAGTTAGCTGTAACTAATTTTTCTAAAAAGACTTTTCTTTGCTGCAAAAAAATGGTATAATAAAATGTACGATCATTTTATGTCACTTCGATACTTCGCACGGGTACGTGAGATACTTTCTTCGCTTCGTTTGATAAGGTTGAGAAGTGATGACGAATACTGGGCATAATCCTTCTGGAGAGTTGCGGTGGTAACATAAAGGGTATCGAAATTGTCTACACAGTCGTTGCCGTCAAGGGCGATACCGCTGGACGCGGCTTTGATATTGGCTTCGCTCATGGATACTATTGCGTTTGCACTGTCGTTTGCGATGACCTTGGGGATACGGAAAAGCTTCTGGTCGTTATGGGGGTTAGCGTTGTAAACGATACGGAAAAGCTTGTAGACAGAGAGCATAAGATAGGAGGATACCTCCTTGATGAGAGTTATGCTGTTAGCCTTCTGAGCAAGGCTGAAAAGAAGACTGATAGAGTTGTTGATAATTCTTCTGTTGAAGTTGATGATCTCTGGTGAAGGCATTTTCATGCTGTTGTTTCCGTCGTCATCGGGGATATCTTCGATAGTGATGGTTTTTCCCTCAGGTTCGGGAGTTCTTCCAAGAAGATAGTCACAGGATACATTGTAATAATCAGCGATCTTTACAAGGAAATTAAGTCCGCATTCACGTATGCCTTTCTCGTAGTGTGAGAGCAGAGCCTGTGATATACCAAGGTCTGTTGCAGCCTGTTTCTGGCTTATATGTCTTTCCTTACGCTGTAAAGTGATTATTCTTGCAAAATCTGAGTTCATTGAAATTCCTCCTAAATCTGATACACGCTCTAAAAGCTGTTATTAATATTATAATACAAAATGTATAATTTGTAAAGATGCAGAAGTATGAAAGAATTGTAGAAAATTTATTGCATTTTTCGTGAATTTTACTAAGAGTTAAAAAAACGGGCAGTAAATTTGTGCAAAATTATCCTACCTGTATGTTTTTATTGTACAATCTTAAAATAAAGGAGACCGCCATGAAAGGTTACAGGATAAGTATTATCCGTCACGGAATGACGGAAGCAAACGAAAAAGGTATTTACATCGGAAATACCGATATACCGCTCTCAGCCAAGGGTGCAGCCGACCTTGCGGCAAAAATGGACGAATTCTGTTATCCTACCGTCCACAGAGTCTATTCATCACCGTTGAAACGCTGCACAGAGACTGCGGAGATATTGTTCCCATATACTGAGCTATGCACGGTAGATGACCTGAAAGAGCTGAATTTCGGCGAATTCGAGAACAAGACCATTGACGAGCTCGCAAAGCGCGAGGACTACAATAAATGGCTTCGCGGTGGCAAGGACAGCCGTCCGCCAAAGGGCGAGAGCCTTGAAGAGCTTACTGCCCGTACCTATAAGGCTCTGCACTACGTCATAACCGATATGATGGAGACAGGTCTGACCCACTGCGCTATGATAACTCACGGCGGAATCATCTCGAATATGCTCAGCTGCTTCGGTATACCGAAGTATCCGCCGTCGCAGATAACTGCTGAGGCAGGGGGCGGATTTGATGTAATAGTTACAGCTCAGATGTGGCTGAATTCTCAGGCATTCGAGATACTGGGCTATTGTCCTTATGACAAGATACCCGACGCCGAGGATTGAGCCGTTAGGCATTAGCCATTAGCCGTTAGCCATTAGCCGTTAGCTATAAATGCATGAATAATTGTCCAAAATCTGCCGATAATATCTGCAAAACTGGTTTTCGGAGGCGCAGATATGAAGGTCAGAGAGCTTATCCGCTATTCAAAGGGACTCCTTGCGGGCAGACGTGCAAGGACTATGATGATATGCATACTTCCGCTTGGGGCAGAGCTTTTCTTTCGCTCATCGGAAGCGGCTGTATACAGCCTTATGCTGTATTTCGGGGACTATGCTCCCATAAAGCTTTTCGGCGGCGATGAGCCTTTGCAGCTTGCAGTTGCGGCAGTTACGGCTTTACTCAGGTGGGTGACGACTGCGCCTCTCATGTATGCGGCGGCAATGCGGCTCTACAGTATAACTGCCGAGAAAAACGAACTCAGGCATAAGCCGTTCTCGCGGATACTGCTTAGAAAATGCACGTTAAAGCGCAGTATATCGGCAAAGCTCTGGACCAAGACAATAGGGCTTTTTACGCTTGTTCCTGCGGTATTCTTCGGAACATCGGCATATACTCTCCTCAGCGGAAAAATGTACGCAAGAGAGGCGTTTCTTGCGATAAATGCCGTATTTCTGACTTTGGTATCGCTGCTGATATGGGCATCTCTGAAGCTCAGCTTTGCGGCTGTGCCATTTCTGCTGGTGAGATACCCAAAGCGGACTGCATTCCGCACAGTCATATATACCATAGGCTTCATGCGCGGAAGAAAAAGCGTACTTCTCAGGCTTATAGCGGTATATCTGCCGCAGATGCTGACTATAGCGGGACTTCCTTACGGACTTACAAAGCTGATGAACGCTTTTTCGCTGAGTATAGATATTTTTATCAAGGAGGACGAATACCTTGAAGCAAATAGAGCTGATAGCGGACGTGGAAAGACCAACAACGCTGGAAAACTTTCTCGTAGGGAAAAAAGGTGTTTCAAAGCGTCTGCTGACAAAGCTTAAACGTCAGGAGGGCGGCATAACTCGGGACGGTGTTACCATAAGGAGCATTGATACGGTCTCTGCAGGGGACAGGATAATCCTCAGCATGGAGGACGACAGCTTCCTTGAACCAAACGGCAGCCTCGATGTACCCATAGCCTTTGAGAATGACAGCCTTGTGGTGTTCAATAAGCCCAGCGGTATGCCTGTACACCCGTCCATACGGCATCAGGGGGATACACTCGGAAATTACTTTGCCTACCGCTATCCCGAGCTGACTTTCCGTTCGGTGAACAGGCTTGACCGCGATACCTCGGGACTGTGCATAGTTGCCAAGGACGCTCTTGCAGCAAAGCTCTTGCAAGGGCACTGCAAAAAGGTCTACTATGCGGCAGTACACGGCACTATCCCCGAAAGCGGTACGATAGACGCACCTATTGCAAGGGAGAGAGAGTCTATAATCCTGCGCTGTGTGCGCGAGGACGGACAAAGAGCCGTTACCCACTATAAACGTCTCGATACAAACGGTAAGTACTCCCTTGCGGAGATAGACCTCGAAACGGGACGAACTCACCAGATAAGAGTACATTTTGCTCATATCGGAGCTCCCCTTGCAGGCGATGACCTGTACGGCGGACTTCGTGATGATATATCAAGACAGGCTCTGCACTGCGGAAAAATGAGCTTCAGCGATCCGCTGACAGGTGAGCCTGTAACAGTTTCCTCAGAGCTTCCCGAGGATATAAAGTCACTTTTCAACAAACAGGAGGAATAAACATGGAAAAGATAGCAAGCTTTCAGGTAGACCACACTAAATTCAGCGTAGGACTGTACATATCAAGAATAGATGATGATATCGTAACATATGATGTCCGCATGGTAAAGCCAAACGGCGGAGTATACCTCGAAACACCGTCTATGCACACTATCGAGCACCTTTTCGCTACATATGCAAGAAATTCGCAGTTCGGAAAGAACATCGTATACGTAGGACCTATGGGCTGCCGTACAGGCTTTTATCTGCTCACAAGAGGTATTTCACACGAAGATGCAATAAAGCTTGTTCGTGAGGCATATACTTTCATAAGAGACTATGAGGGCGAGATCCCCGGCTGCACAGAGGTAGAGTGCGGAAACTACCGTGAGCACGATCTTGCTTCTGCAAAGAAGGACGTTGTGCCGCTTCTTGAAAAGCTTCAGGATTATACAGTTGAGATGCTGAATTATTCGTGGCATTTTGATAAATAATAAGCGGATTTTTGTATACAATGACGAAATATCCCCTTGAAACTTGTTTTCGGGGGATTTTTTCGTTGTATTATCACATAAATTTGGTATAATATTATTTGTTGGACTTTCAATGGGAAAGTTTTTAAATAAGAAAGAAAGGAGATGCTGAAAAGATATGGACGATAATAACGGGCTGTTCGATGAAGAACAAAACGGGCTGTTTAACGATGAAAATGATGAATTGTTCAGTGAAGTGCAAAGCGAACTGTCAGACGAAGCCACCGAAGCCTTTAGTGAAGATGTAACTCCCGAAGATGATATATCTCCCGAAGAAAAAGCCGAAAGAGAACGCAGGTCTGCCATACTTGCAGAGGCGTACAGGATAAATTCACGGTACAGTAAAATGGACTTTTTCACAAGAGCAGGTCATTTTGCGGTAAAAGTATTTGCGGCAGTCCTTATAGGCGTAATATTGGGCATAAAGCTCATATTCTCCGAGCTTGTCGACCTTGGCAAGTCTATACTGAAAGCACTCCTGTGGCTCTTTAAGGAGCTTATATCTCCTATGAAGAGCAGATTTGATCTGAACAAGAAGCTACAGAAAAATGTCCGCAAAGCCAAAAAAGAGGACGAGCGCGAATACAAAAAGGCACTCATTAACTTCTGGGGTTCGTACCTTTTTGGTGAGGACGGAGTTTTCTACACGGCTTTCAATTATATACTGCCCATACTTTCCATTGCATTCCTTGTGGGTATAGTCAAATACGGCTCGGGACTGGAATACGGTCTGAGTGTAGAGTATAACGGCAAAGAGATAGGTATGATAACTGCGGAGGCGGACTTTGAAGAGGCTGAACGTGAAGTCAAGCAGAGAATAGCTCACTCGGAAGAAGCGGAAAAGATCGACCTTTCGGCTAAGTATTCGCTCAGGATAATAAATGAGAACGATACTGTTTTTTCTGCGGCTCAGCTGGCTAACGAGATGCTTACTGCCTCGGATCAGGCTCTCAAGGAAGCTTACGGTATCTATATCGACGGTAAATTCGTAGGTGCTGTACAGAATAAAGACAAGGTGCAGGACGCTCTCAACGACAGGATACTCAATTTCCGCGTTGACGGTGTTGTAAAGGATCTCGGATATAAGAACACTGTCGAGTATTCTCACGGAATATACCTTGCAAGCAGTGTTATGGCAGAAAAGGACGCTATCGACCTTCTTACATCTTCCAAGGACAAAAAGGCTGTATATATTGCTCAGAGAGGAGATACAGCTGTTTCTATCGCACAGAAGTATAACATGGAAACAGAGAAGATCGAAGAGCTCAATCCGGGTATATCAGAGCAATGCCGCAAGGGTACTCTGGTAAATGTTATCGAGAAGGAAAGCTATCTTCCTATACAGTATGTCCGCGAGCTTGATGCTGTCAGCTTCCTTGATTATGAATCCGTGGAAGTGGAAACCAGCTCACTCAATAAGGGCGTAAGAGATGTTATCGTAAAGGGCAGACGAGGCGAAAAGGTCAGCCATATCGAGGTTACTTTTGTTGACGGCAAGGAGTATTCACGAAAGACCATAAGCTCAAAGGTAACAAAAGAGCCTGTTGTGGAAAAGATAGGTATAGGTGTATACGCTGCAAGACCTGACAGTCCGAATACTATCCTTACAGGTTCGGGCGAGTTCGGCTGGCCTGTTGACGGTGGATATATAAGTGACCACTTCGGCGGTGCAAGAAACCACAAGGGACTTGATATAGCTGCTGACGGCGGAACTGATATCTATGCGGCTGCTGACGGCGAGGTAGTTTCGGCAGGCTGGAACACAGGCGGCTACGGTTACTTCGTACAGATCGGTCACACCGATGAGTATCAGACGGTATACGGTCATATGAGCAAGGTACTCGTTGACGAGGGACAGTATGTATCACGCGGTCAGCTCATCGGCAAGGTAGGTACTACAGGTGACTCAACAGGAAACCACTGTCACTTTGAAGTGCGTCACCACGGAATATGCCTTAATCCTGAGTTGTTCCTGAATACAGTTAACAGCTTCGATGATGACAGAGATAAGGATAAAGACAAGGATAAGGATAAAAAGAAGAACTAACAGAAAAGCCACTGCATTTGCAGTGGCTTTAGTATTAAAAAAATGATCGGATCAGGGAAGTATTATCTCAGCCTTTAGCCTTTAGGCGTTAGCTATTAGCCTATGTGTCGCCTTCGGCGAATATTTTAAATAATGTGAGCGTAAGCGAACTCTTTCGGCTAAGAGCTCATGGCTAACGGCTTTATTGCACAGTTTTTCCCTATTTCAATTTATAGTATTATTTCTTGTTCTTTCTGTAGATTATTGCAAGTCCCTTGATAAGCAGGTTGTTGTCGAGGATTATCTTGCGCTTGCACAGCGGCACGACAAGCTCGGAAAGTCCGCCTGTTGCTACAGCTGTACACTTTTCACCAAGCTCTTCCTCGATGCGGTCGATTATGCCATCGAGAGCACTTGCATTGGAGTAGAGGATACCGCTTTTCAGACAGTCGATAGTATTTGTGCCGATAACGTGAGGCGGTACTTCAAAATTGACTTTAGGCAGCTGTGCTGTACGGGCTGTAAGAGCGTCCGCAGCTACTTTCATGCCTGTGAGGATAAGTCCGCCGCGGTAATTTTTCTTGCTGTCAACTACGGAAAGAGTTGTAGCTGTGCCCATATCAATGATGATAAGGGGAACAGGGTACTCGTTTATAGCTGCAACAGCATCAACAGCCTGATCGCTTCCAAGCTGAGCAGGGTTGTCGATGAGTATGTTAAGTCCTGTTTTTACTCCGGGACCTGCTACCATAACGTCAACATTGAAAAGCTTGCGGATAGCTTCTTTTACTGTATTTGTTACAGACGGAACAACAGATGACATGATAGCGTCGTCTATGTCGGATACATCAAAGCTGTTCATTTCGAGGATAGTTCTGATAAGTACAGCGTATTCAGCGGCTGTAGCGTTATGGTTGGTGCTTATGCGCTCAAAAAGGACTACCTCGTCCTTTTCATTTACACAGCCGAAAACTATATTTGTATTACCGATATCTACTGCTAAAAGCATAATGGTTCTCCTTTATATATTCGTATTATTCCTGTTCTTCAAAGCGGTCGGTGCGGAAAGGCGCAAGGGGCAGTCCGTTTACGCCGAATAAGGATACCTCCGCATAGTTTGTCCACATGAAACGTGCATTCTGCGGATTTGGCACTTTTTCGCTCCTCAGCTCTAAATACGGGAGCTTTACCGTTGCGTCTGCAGGATAGTACACTCCGTCGGCACCTGCTATCTCAAAGCCTTCGAGACAATTCTCGTTCTTTCCGCCCAGTCCCTTTTCACAGTTCATAAGGTGTATGAGGATTGAATCATCTATTATCTCGAAATTGTCGTATAACGGCGGAAGAGACATACTGTAGCCCATAAGTCCGTAGACCTCGGTCATTGCCTGCATATACAGTCTGTGACCTACGGGAGCTTTGTCAACAGGGTGGATATTGTTGAATTCTCCGCAGTCGAGACAAACTGCAAGACCTGTATTCTTTACTGAAAGATATACGTTTTCCTGAGCTTCGCGGATATATGCCCAGCTCTTGGTATCAGGTGTATCTTCGTATATGAACATGGGGAGCTGAACTATCATAAAGGGCAGTTCCTTGTCCTTCCATGTGTTTCGCCAGTTCTGTATGAGGTTTTTCAGCAGATATTCATAGGTGTGAGGACGGTGGTCGTCGGACTCTCCCTGATACCAGAGCACACCTGTGATAGTGTACGGAGCTATTCTGCTTACCATGGTTTCGTAAAGTCCGCACGGACGCATTGGATTTTTGATACCCATAGGTCCAGGATAACGGTTCTCACCGAATAATTCTATGACTTTTGCCCATTTTACGCCAGGATTTGCAGCAATATACTCATTTACATTCCTGTCCCATATAGTCTGTTTAACGGTATACTCGTCAAACTCTTTTATCATCTCTTCGTCGGTCTTGCCTGCAATGGCGTTGTCATAGTCATCAAGGTAAGGCTTCAGACGTATGTCATGTTCGAGATATTCTCTCTTTATCCATGCAGATGCGGAAGAACCGCCCCAGTTGCAGCCGATAATGCCTACTGTGACTCCAAGACGATTGCTGAGTTCCTTTGCAAAGTAGTAGCCTACAGCCGACCATGAAGAAGCATTTTCTGCGGAGGGCATCATCCAGCAGGACTCTCTTTCCGCGCGTTCAAGGTTCTCGTCCACCATTTCGCACTTTGGCGTATAATAATATCTTACATTGACATCGTTGCACTGAGTCAGCTCTTTGATGCCATTTTTGTCGTTGTGGAGCTCGTATTCCATATTGGACTGACCGCCTGCCAGCCACACCTCGCCTATGGCAACGTTATGGAATATCTTCTTTATAGCTCCGCAGGATATCTCCAGTGTGCAGGAATTGCACTCCTTGCGCGGCGGCAGGATAGCCTCCCACCTGCCGTTTTTTACAGTAGCCTTTGCGAAGCTTTCAAGCTCGGGGATAGCTACGGTTATTATTTTTTCATCAGCGTTGCAGGTGCCGAATATGCGGATATTCTTGTTACGCTGAAGCACCATATTATCGCTGAAAACAGCGGCTGCTCTCATTAAATTACTCCTATTCGTTTAGTTGATGCCCATAAGAGAGGGTGGGCAAGTTTATTTTCATATGGAATATTATGTCTCCTACGTGATGAAGGATATTTTATTTGAATACAAGTGCGCCTGAGTTTTCAAGAGATTTAAGCAGGATAAATCTTGCTTCGTCACGACATTCGGGATTTGCCATATAGTATATATAGGTCTCAAGTACATTGATAGGGCTTGCTGTCCTGCCCTCTATCTTGAACTGCTCAAAGCCCATAGGCACGTACTTGTCCCAGATATCATCGGGGGAGATATGTGTGCTGAGACCTTTTATATCAAAGAGACCTCTCTGTGAGTAAGGGCAGTCACGGAAATGCTCGGGATCGTACTTTGAAGCGTCAAACGGCAGATTAGGATATTTTTTGATATGCTCGTTGTAAGCTATCTGCTGAACGCCGATAGAGTGATAATGCGCTGAACGGCGCGGACAATTAGGCACACAGCAGGCATTTGAAAGGAACTCTATGCGAGGTCTGTCCTCCATAGGTATCTGTTCAAGCAGATCAAACTTGTTATTGAGGTCATAGTCCATTACGACTATGCTGTAATCCTTTTTCAGCTCGTCAAGAAGTCCCTCTAAGGAATTCAGACGCTTGCAGGTCGAGCTTGTAAGCTTGTAGTTAGGGAAATTCCTGCGTATATAGTCCTCGAGTATAGGCGACATAACGATAGCCTCATTGAGACCGTTGTTCGCCAAATTCATGACCATATTGCAGAACGGATCGCTGAGATGCTTCTTTTCGAGTGCAGGGTTTGTGAATGTGAAGCGAAGAGGTATACCTCTGTCGTTAAAGGTCTTGATGACGCTTTTTACAAAGGTCTTGTCACAGACTCCGCCCTGTGTTCTGCCGCCGTTCCATATTGACGGTGGAAAAACGCCGTAGAATGAAGCGATCTCCACACCCTCGCGGAATAATTCGGGGCGGTGGGCAAGCATTTCCGCAAACATAACATTAAGCTTGAAATTTCCCGAAAAATCGGGAAGATGAAAACGAACTCGCATAGTATTCTCCTTAAATTAATGTATAGGCAGATTTTAGTGTTTTTTATAACATAAAAGTTGAGAGTTGAGAATTGAGAGTTGAAAGTTATGGAGTCGCCTTTGGCGATAAAAATAAAATAACGTGAGCGAAGCGAACACCTAAACTCTCAACTCTTCACTCTCAACTCTAAACTCAGATCAATTTTTGCAAGGCAAAAATTGATCTAATCTATGCAGTCACCACGTTCGGATACGACCTCGTATCCTGCGGAGTTTATGCGTCTTTGCAGGCAGCTGCGACATTCTGCGGCTTCCTCGCCTGTGCATATCTTATTGTCGTAAAGATCGTACTTCTTGCGTACCTTTACAGGCGAAAGATTAGGCATTACTACGTTGCAGCCTGTTTGCAGGCCCAGCTCTCTGCCGTTTGGAGCAATAGTGCCGAGTGCTGTTGTGGCAGGGAGAAGCACCTTAGGGAACATAAGGCGGAGTATACCGAGAAGTCTCAGGGTAAGCTCTAAAGTGCCGCCTTTTTCCTCTGCAAACGGGGTATTGTGATGGGGGATGAAAGGTCCTATGCCTATCATCTGAGGCTGCAATTCCTGTAAAAACCGCAGGTCTGCTATTATATGCTCTGTGGTCTGATGAGGAGCTCCCACCATGAAGCCAGCACCCACCTGATAGCCCAGCTCGCGCAGTTCAAACAGGCATTTCTTACGGTTTTCAAGGCTCATGCCCTCGGGGTGGAGCTGTGAATAAAGCTCCTCGGAGGCAGCTTCGTGACGGAGCAGATAGCGGTCCGCACCTGCCTCTTTCATGCGCTTGTAGCTTTCGTATGAGCGTTCTCCGAGGGATAATGTAACTGCACAGTCGGGATATTTCGACTTTATCTCGGATATCACATCACACATGAAGTCGTCGGTAAATGTGCCGTCCTCGCCGCCCTGCATTACAAATGTTCGGAAGCCCAGCTCATAGCCGTTTTCACAGCAGCTGAGTATATCCTCGCGGGATAAGCGGTAGCGGTCAGCGTCCTTGTTGCTGCGGCGTATACCGCAGTAAAGGCAGTCGTTTTTACAGTAGCTTGATACCTCGATAAGTCCGCGGAGAAACACCTTTTTACCGTAGTGTTTCTGCCTTACCTTATCTGCTTTTTCTCTAAGCAGCTTTGCAGCAGCTTCGTCATCGGTCTCAATAAGAGATTTCAGCTCGCTGTCGTCAAGGTCGCCTGTAGTATAAAGCTTTTGGACAAGTTCTGTCATATCAGCCGCCCAGCCTTATCATTTCGTCTATGCATTTTCTTGCCTTTGTGATGAGCTCGTTGTCCATGAGTATCTCAAATGCGTCACCGTCACCGCCGCTGATACCAACAAGAGTGTTGTATATGTCGGGGAGAGTAGTGAGCTTCATGTTGTGACAGACGAGGTCACGGCTTACAGGATAGAATTTCTTATCGGGGCAGTCATACTGCAAATGCTCTACGATAGAATTCTCTGTACCGATGATGAATTCCTTTTTGTCGGACTTCTTTGCGTAATCCATGATACCTGTGGTAGAGCCTACATAGTCCGCAAGTTCAACTACCTTAGGAGTACATTCGGGGTGAACAAGGAAGAGTGCATCGGGGTGTTCTTCCTTTGCTTTGAGGACTTCCTTTGGAGTTATCCTTGCGTGTGTTGGACAGCCGCCCTGTAGGAGCTTTATGTCCTTGTCGGGGCACTGCTTCTTTATATAATCACCGAGATTGCAGTCGGGGATAAACAGTATCTTGTCGCTGTCGAGAGCCTTTACTATTTTAAGTGCGCTTGAAGAAGTTACACATACGTCGCAGACTGTTTTCAGTGAAGCGGTTGTATTGATGTATGCAACTACGGTGCGATCGGGCTCCTGTGCGCGTATCATGTTTATCATCTCAGCGTCCATTTGTTCAGCCATAGGGCAGCCTGCGTGTTTATTGGAGAGAAAAACGCGCTTCTGAGGTGAGAGCATTTTTGCGGTCTCAGCCATGAAGTGGACTCCGCAGAAGAGGATATTCTCCTGAGATACGCCCTTTGCGTCAACGCTGAGCTTGTAGCTGTCGCCGACGAAATCGGCTATCTCGCATATCTCACGCGCCTGATAGCAGTGTGCGAGGATAGCTGTATTAGTCTCCTTTTTGAGCTTTATGATATTATCCTGTAATTCACGGACAGTCATATATATACTTCCTTTCTGGAGTAAAATTACAATTAACCCATTTTATCAATTATATCACATATGAGATATAATTTCAAGTAAAATACTTTTTTCGCTGATATGACAGCAAAAAGGTACAAAAAATCAGGGGCGGATATTTTCCGCCCCTGAATATATAGTATGTCCGTATCAATAGGAATAATCAGCTGTCTCTGCTATTACCTCGACTTCTGCAAGTACGCCCTTTGGGAGCGTTTTTACTGCAACGCAGCTTCTTGCAGGGACAGATGTGAAGTATCTGCCGTATATCTCGTTGAAAGCAGCAAAGTCATTCATATCAGCAAGGAAACAGGTAGTCTTTACAGCCAGATCAAAGCTTGAGCTTGCTTCCTCAAGAATTGCCTGGATATTCTTCATTATCTGCTTTGTCTGTTCCTCGATAGTAGTGCCCTTAACGGTATTGGTTGCAGGGTCGATAGCTATCTGACCGCTTGTGTAGACCATTCCGTGTGAAACGATAGCCTGTGAATAAGGTCCTATTGCCGCAGGGGCTCTGTCTGTGCTGATCTTGATCATAATTATTCCTCCGTTCTGATGAGCGCAGGTTTAGCCAAAACTTATCTGCTTACGCGCTCTGTCATTGTTTGTATTATTATTTTCTTCTTCTGTGCTTTCATCTTCGTCGTCCCAGTCCCAGTCTGAGTCATCGTCCCAATCATCCCAATCCCAGTCTGATGAACAGTCGTCGTCATCGTCGCCGTTTTTAAGCTCAAATGAGATATACTCAGGGCATGATGTGTCGCCCTTAGGTGTGATATATAACAGTAAATTAACGTAAGATACATCTTCGCCATTGAAGGTCATGTGTGTTTCTTCCTCGGTAATGAATACAGGGCCTTCATAGTTCTTGGCAACATATTTTGAGGTTATTGACTTGCAGTATTTATTGAAGTCAAAATCGCTTCCCTCAACACTGTAGATATTAGCACCGTCATTTTCACCCTCTGCAACAAGCTTGTAATCCTGACCGCAGAAGTGAAGTATACCGTCCTCGGAAATAGTCATTGGGTCTTTCTTGAGAGCTTCCTCAATATTGTCAGGCTTCAGATCTTCAGGAAGATCACCCCATGAACCGTGACCGTTTTTTCTGTATTCGCCTGCATATGTCTTGATATCAGGTATATTTGCGGCACTTTTTGACTTTTCGGACTTCTTGGTGTCTGTTTTTGTGTCATTTTTTTCATCTGAGAGGGCTGTAGCCTTTGAGGACTTGCTTTCCTTGTCTGAAGACTTGTTCTTGTCTGCGCCGCAGCCTACAAGTGTTAATGCCATAACGAATGCTGTAAATCCATATAATCCCTTTTTCATTTTTATTCTCCTTTAATATGTAAATCCCTTTTTTATTGATTGAATTCTATTAAGACTCGCTGTCTACAGGAACAAATGATAATCTCAAATCGCATGATTTATAGCCATTTGCTGTAATGTACAGCTCATATTTGTCCCATTCCTTGTCTGCTTCAAAAAAAGCAACACCTTCATATTCATTGTCAGCACATTCCGAACTGCCAAATCCCATTGATTCGGTATATGTATTATAGTTGAAACCGCTTCCTTCCGCACTGTAGATATTGGAAAGAGAGTAAGAACCTTCAGGAACGAGCTTATAGTCCTTGCCATAGAAATGAAGTGTCCCGTCCTCGGAAATAGACATAGGATCGTTTACAAGAGCGTCTGATATCGTCTTAACATCAAATGCATCGTACAAATCACAGCCGTTGTAAGATTTTAACATATATTTACCTGCATAGTCTTTTATGTCAGGTATCTTATCGGCAGATTTGGTTTTATTAAAGACCACACGAGCACCCTGTTTGTCAAAATCTTCTTTTGAATCAAATGAAAGGCTTAAAGCACATTTTTCATCGCCTTTTGCTGTAATATGAAGTGTAAAGGATTTGAAAACTGTATCTTCGTCAAATTTTGACTGACTTTCTGATGCTGTGAAATAAGCAACGCCCTCATAGTCTTTATCTACGCATTTGATCGACATACGTTTGGATTTGTAGTATTTATCAAAGTCAAATCCGCTTCCTTCAACGCTGTAGACATTTTCTTCTTTATCGAATTTGTCAAAGACTTTTTCCGTAACAAGCTTGTAATCTTTACCGCAGAAATGCAAAGTACCGTCCTCGGAAATGGTCATAGGATCATTCTCAAGTGTATCTGCGATATCTTCGATATCAAATACATCAGGATAACCGTCATCTTCTGTACCATAGCTTGTCATGACATATTCGCCTGCATAGTTTTTTATGTCAAGTGAGCTTTTGCCTGATGTTGAGCTTTCTTTATTTTCGTCAGAAGAAACTGTAGTCTTTGATGACTTGCTTTCCTTGTCGGAAGTCTTGTTCTTGTCAGAACCGCAGCCTACAAGTGTTAATGCCATAACTAATGCTGTGAATTCATATATTCCCTTTTTCATTTTTATTCTCCTTTAAGTGAAAGGAATTGGTTTGTTGTTTGCTGGTATATGCATATAATAATCACTTTTGAGAGCTTTGTCAAGGGGATAAAGTTAAAACTTTATTATATATATCCTGACATATATTCTTTTGCATATTTTAGCATATTTTCACTTGAAATGAGAGAATATCAAGAAAGGGATCATCTGCAAATTTGCCTGTATTAAGGGATTTTTTAGCTGCCGGAGCAAGTATGCACGGGAGCTGAAAAAGGATTACAGCACTGTATCTTAGTATTATTTTTAACGAACAGAAAGTGCTGTGAATGATAAAAAACAGAATGAAGATATTCTAAAAAACTATGAATGAGTTCATGCGAACTTATAACATAATTTAAAGAACTTCAAGTATTGCCTGTGTCATCTGGGTACAGGTAAGAGGTGTTTCTCTGCTGCTGCCTCTGATATCCGCGGTGCGGCAGCCTTTTGCTAGTGCCTTTTCCACAGCTGCTTCAATGGCATCTGCTTCTTCGGAAAGACCTGCGGAATAGCGGAGCATCATTGCTCCCGAAAGGATAGCAGCTATAGGGTTTGCCTGATTTTTGCCTGCGATATCAGGTGCAGAACCGTGTATAGGCTCGAACATACCACGCTTTGAAGCTCCCAGCGATGCAGAAGCCAGCATACCGATAGAGCCTGTTAACTGTGAAGCTTCATCTGAAAGTATATCTCCGAACATATTTGATGTAACGATAACGTCAAACTGCTGGGGATCGCGTATCAGCTGCATTGCGGCGTTGTCCACGATCATATCTGTATACTTTACATTAGGATATTTCAATGCGAGCTCATGCATGGTCTTGCGCCAGAGTCTTGAGGATTCAAGGACATTTGCCTTGTCGATGCTGCAAAGGCGTTTTCTGCGCTTCATGGCAGTTTCAAAGGCAACTCTGCCTATACGCTCTATCTCGGTGACACTATAAGCTTCGGTATCGTAGGCTTCTCTGCCGTACTTTCCCTCGCGGTAGCCCCGGTCGCCGAAGTATATACCGCCTGTAAGCTCGCGGACTATCATTATATCAAATCCGCTGCCGATGACTTCATCTTTCAGCGGAGAAGCTTCGCGGAGAGCAGGGTACAGCTTTGCAGGACGCAGGTTCGTAAATAGTCCAAGGGCTTCACGGATACCGAGGAGAGCCTTTTCGGGACGGTTATCACCGGGCTGGTCGTCCCACTTAGGACCGCCTACAGAACCGAGAAGTATGCTGTCAGACTCCAGACAGCCGTCTATTGTCTCAGGTGGGAGAGGTATGCCCATTTCATCTATGGCACAGCCGCCTATGAGGTATGGCGTGAAAACGAATTCGTGACCGAATTTATCGGCTATCTTTTTTAGTACCGCAACGGCACTGTCCACTATCTCGGGACCTATTCCGTCGCCCTTTAACAATGCTACTTTAAGTCTCATAATATCACCCTTTCTGTTTTCGGCTGTCAGCCATGAATGCTTCCTGACAGCTGAATGATATATTCAAAGCGAGATATCCTCGCTTGATAAACGTTTCCAATAGCTTACCACTGTTTTTCTGATTGAGTTTCCAGTGCCTTATAGCAGCGATATGCAGCATAGCACATACCTGCTGTTGTCAGCAAACTGAGTACCATTGAGGCAGACGTTATCAGGGCTCCGCCGATGAAATTGCTTATAAAGTGCAGAAACATGGCTAAAGGCAGCATGAGCTTTGATTTGTTCATCTGTATGCCGTAGAATATGAGCACAGTCACGGCAATGCAGAATGCCGAGCCTTCTATGAATGATACTAAATTCACGAGAAAAATATCGGAAGCTGCTCTGCCCGTGCCGATAAGATTAAGGCAAGCCATTCCTGCACCGAATTCCTCGAATGCACTGTGACCTATGCCGTAGGTAACAGCGTCCCTGCGGTCGTCATAGGAGGTTAGCAGATACCGCAGCACAAGGAACTTTGCGCCCTCCTCAAATATGCCGTAGAGCAGTCCCTGCTGTAAATAAAAGGAGAGCCAGTCACTGCGGTCAAATCCTGAGCGGATAGCTCCCGCAACTATAAAAACAGGGAAGCATACCGCAAGCGCAGCAGGTGCAGGGAGTATCCGTGCGCCTGTTTTTTTGTGCCAGAATATCAGCAGGAGCAGCGGACCGAGCAGTTGCGTCAGTCCTGCAAGAAGGCAGTTGATGTCTGTCATAATTATCTCCGTAATTTACTTAACTTTAACGTGTTCAGGCGGAGATCCGTTACCGCCCCTCAGAATATCAAATACATTGTTCTTCTCAAAATCGCCGATTATCTCCGAGGGAAGCAAAGACCTGCACTGTTGCTCGTCAGCCCATACAAAGGAACTGTGCTCAAAGCTAAGCCTTACGTTTTCTTCATCTGTTTCGCACAGATATACTATGAGCAGGTCGGGAAGCTCATGGTTTAAGATCGCAACATAAGCGATATTGCCTATCCTTATATCCGTAATGCCTGTTTCTTCCCTGACTTCTCTTTTTATTGCTTCCTCGGGAGTCTCTCCGCTTTCGATATTGCCGCCTGCATTTTCCCATGTATTTGCGCCTGTGTCATCGCTTTCACAGCGTTTTATCAGAAGAAATCGGTTGAGTTTTTTATTGTAAATGATACATTTTACGATTATTTTTGCTATCATTTACGTTTCCTCAGAATGTACCGTTGGAAATGGACTGCATAAGTCCGCCGTTTTCGATTATTTTCTGTATGAATTCGGGGAAAGGAGCTGTTTTGTACTCCTTACCCGTAGTTAAATTGCGTATGATACCGTTATCAAGGTCGGCTTCCACCTTGTCGCCCTCGGATATCTCCTCGGCTGCCGCAGGACATTCCACGATAGCAAGTCCGATATTTATTGCGTTGCGGTAGAATATACGCGCGAAACTATTTGCGATAACAAGTGATACTCCGCTTGCCTTTATAGCTATGGGAGCGTGTTCACGTGACGAGCCGCAGCCGAAGTTCTGACCTGCAACTATGATATCGCCGTTTTGAACACGGCTCACAAAGGTCTTGTCGAGATCCTCCATGCAGTGGCTTGCAAGCTCGGCATGGTCACTGGTATTGAGGTAACGTGCAGGGATAATAACGTCTGTATCAACGTTATCGCCGTATTTTATAACATTTCCTGTGTATTTCATTTTTCCATTACCTCCCACGGACTTGTTATTCTGCCTGTAAGCGCACTTGCTGCGGCAGTTGCAGGACTTGCAAGATATACCTCGGACTCGGGGTGTCCCATACGTCCCACGAAATTGCGGTTGGTGGTGGTCACAGCTCTTTCTCCTGCGGCAAGTATTCCCATATATCCGCCTAAACACGGACCGCAGGTAGGTGTTGAGACTACTGCGCCGCTTTCGATGAATGTGCGGAGAAGTCCCATTTCCATAGCATCAAGGTATATCTGCTGAGTTGCAGGGATAATGATAACGCGGACATTTTTTGCGACTTTGTGTCCTTTCATTATCTCAGCGGCAGCTATAAGGTCCTCAAGTCTGCCGTTTGTGCATGAGCCGATAACTACCTGATCTATCTTGATTTCGCCTATGTTATCGAACGTTCTTGCGTTTTCGGGAAGATGCGGAAAAGCCACGGTAGGTTCAATCTGAGAAAGATCTATATCTATGACTTCATCGTACTCCGCATCGGGGTCAGCCTTGTATATAACAGGCTCTGCACCTCCGTGCTGACGGATATAGTCAAGGGTGATATCGTCAACCTCGAAAATCCCGTTCTTTGCGCCTGCTTCGATAGCCATATTCGCTATGCAGAGGCGGTCAGCCATTGAAAGTGAGGAAAGTCCCTCACCTGTGAACTCCATAGAGCGGTAAAGTGCGCCGTCAACGCCTATTATGCCGATAATGTGGAGAATAACGTCCTTTCCCGAAACGTATCTGCGGAGACTGCCCGTCAGGTCGAACTTTATTGCTGAGGGCACTTTGAACCATGCCTTACCCACAGCCATGCCGCAAGCCATATCCGTAGAGCCTACGCCTGTTGAGAATGCTCCGAGAGCACCGTAGGTACAGGTGTGGGAGTCTGCGCCAATGACAACATTACCTGCTGTGACAAGTCCTTTTTCGGGGAGCAGAGCGTGTTCAATGCCCATTTCTCCCACATCGTAAAAATGTGTGACTTCCTTTTCGCTGCAGAAATCACGGCACATCTTGCACTGCTCTGCCGCTTTTATGTCCTTATTGGGGGCAAAATGATCCATGACCATTGTGACCTTGTTTTTGTCGAACACGCTGTCCTTGCCAAGCTTTGCGAACTCCTTTATAGCTACGGGAGAGGTGATATCGTTTCCGAGAACGAGATCGAGGTCTGCGAGGATAAGCTCTCCTGCGCTGACGGACTCCTTGCCCGAATGAGCCGCAAGTATCTTCTGCGTCATTGTCATTGACATTTTTACACGCTTCTTTCATATATATTGGTCTTTACACAGACCATGGCGTTTTTATTTCACTGTTTTGAGGCAGTTCTCACCGCGCTCTATAGCCACGATACCAGTGCGGCACATCTCCATTATGCCGAATGGTTTCAGAAGCTCGATGAATGCGTCTATCTTTGAAGTCTCGCCTGTCAGCTCGCAGGTAAGTGAAGCAGGGGAGTAATCCACTATCTTTGAGCGGAATATCTCAACGGCAGTCATGATATCCTGTCGGATATCAGCCTTGTTTCTTACCTTTATGAGCAACAGCTCGCGTATTACTGTCTCGTTCTTGTCCATTACCTCTACTTCTCTTACGTCATAGAGCTTCTGGAGCTGATGCAGTATACGCTCCTTTATATCCTCATCGCCGTGAAAGGCGATAGTTATTCTTGAAAATCCGCTTGACTCGGTCTCGCCAACAGTAAGGCTGTCGATATTGAAGCCGCGGCGTGTGAACATTCCCGAAACTCGTGAAAGTACACCTGATACGTTTGCTACTATAACTCCGATTACATACTGATCCATAACTGTCACCTCACTTGATCTCGGTAATAATATCGTCTACCGAACCGCTTGGGGGAAGCATCGGAAGTACGAATTCATCGCTGTCCACTGCGCAGTCGATGACGAAAGTACTGCTGCACGAAAAGGCTTTTTCAGCCAGCTTTTTCAGCTGTTTGGTATCGCAGGCACGTCCGCCCTCTGCACCGAAAGCCTCCGCAAGCTTTACGAAGTCCGTTTTGCGGTCGAGAGTGGTATTGGAGTAGTGCTTGTCGAGGTAAAGTGTCTGCCACTGTCTTACCATTCCAAGAACGCCGTTATCCATAATAATTATGGTTATGGGCAGTTCCTGAGAAACGGCTGTAGCAAGCTCATTAAGGTCCATGCCGAAGCTTCCGTCACCTGTGAAGAGAACGACTCTTTTTCCTGTTGCCATTGCAGCTCCGATAGCTGCGCCGAGGCCGTAGCCCATTGTGCCCAGACCGCCGCTTGAAAGGAAGGTACGTGGCTTTTTGAGGGGATATCTCTGAGCAGTCCACATCTGATGCTGACCTACGTCTGTGACTACGATAGCATCATCGGGAGCATATGAGCTTATGGTATCAATTATATCGTAAGGGTTAAGCTTTCCCTTTATCTTCTTGTGTGCAGCCTTTGTCAGGCGTTTTTCCTCTTCTCTCAGCTTAGCGATACGCGAAGTCCATGCAGGGTGTTTTTTTTCATCTATCATGGCAGTGAGACGCTCCACAGCATCGAGGATATCGCCGCGTATGGAAAGGTCGGCAGGGATATTCTTGTTAAGCTCCGCGCCGTCTATATCAATGTGGATTATGCTGAATTTTTTCAGTGACCTGCTGGTCTCCCATGTGGAGCGGTCGCTGAATCTTGCACCGAGGGTGATTATAAGGTCAGCCTCGTCCTCGGCAACTGTCGATGCATAATGTCCGTGTCTGCCCTGCATACCGAGAAAACGGGGATAGTCCGAGGGGACTGCGGAAAGTCCCATGAGCGAACAGCCCATAGGTGCGTCTATTTTCTCAGCGAGTGCCATTATCTGTGCGGAAGCCTTGCCGTTGATGATTCCGCCGCCGAAGTAGATATAAGGTCTTTCGGAAGCGTTGATAAGCTCGGCAGCCTTTTTCAGTTTCTGTTCCGAAGAGAAGATAAGGGGATAGGGGATAACAGGCTGAGCATTAGCCTCGAATTCATACTGCGCAAGCTGTATATCCTTGGGGATATCCACAAGTACAGGTCCAGGTCTGCCTGATTTTGCGATCTTGAAGGCAGTACGGAGAGTGTCGGCAAGGTCCTTTATATCCTTGACTATGAAATTATGCTTTGTAATAGGCATGGTTATGCCTACTATATCAACTTCCTGAAAGCTGTCGCGTCCGATGAAATCGCAGGAAACGTTTCCTGTGATAGCGACCATGGGAACAGAGTCAAGATAAGCGGTAGCTATGCCTGTTACGAGGTTTGTAGCTCCGGGACCCGATGTAGCGATGACAACGCCCACCTTTCCTGTTGACCTTGCATAGCCGTCAGCAGCATGAGCTGCGCCCTGTTCGTGGGCGGTGAGTATATGTTTAATACGCTTCTTAGCGGTATATAGCTCGTCAAAAAGATCTATTACCTGACCGCCCGGATAGCCGAATATAGTATCACAGCCCTGTTCGATCAGTATTTCAACAACTATTTTTGCACCTGATATCTTCATATGATCCGATCCTTTTTTATTTATTGTTGGTGATAATATGTGTAAACAAAAAACCTCCGACATTCTGTCGGAGGTCAAAGCTTCTTTGCATAAGATATACTTTTATCAGGCAAGAGCGGCTTTCGGACAGAACGAAAAGAATTTACAGACAGATACAGTGATGACTGCGCCTGAAATAATGACATGACCTGTGCTTGTGAATACAGTTCTCATTATTCTCGCTCCTTGCTGATTAATATATTTGTATTATATCACTTTGGGGCGATAAAATCAATAAGGCGCAGTGTATTTCAGAATTTTTTGACTGCTTGATATATTTTTGATGTGTTGGTTTGTGCATTATGTCAGATTTTTTGTGAGCATATTGTTTACCGCGCTGACAAGAGCCTTAACGGAAGAAGTGATGATATCGTTGTCGATACCCGTTCCCCAGAAGCTCATGCCGTTTCCTGCAACTATCTCAACATAGGATACAGCCTTTGATGCCGAACCGACTTCGAGAGCGTGTTCCGAGTAGGTATTAAGGCTGTAATCCAGACCTGTGTATGAGCGTATAGCGTTGCTGACAGCGTCAAGACGACCGTTACCTGTATTGGTAGCTGTGACCTTTCTGCCCTTGTACTTGAAGCTGACAGAAGCTTCGATGCCGTCACGCTGTTTGAAGTGAGTTTCCGTGATCTCAATAGGCATGATGATATCCACGTAGTTTTCCTTGAATATCCTGTATACCTCGTCGGGGAGAAGCTCCCTGTGGTCGCGGTCGGAAATGCCCTTGACCAGATAGCCCACATTTTCGCGCATCTTCTTCGGAAGATCATAACCGAAGCGTGTTTCGAGGATATAGCCGATACCGCCCTTGCCCGACTGGCTGTTGATGCGGATAACATCGGATTCGTACTCTCTGCCGATATCTTTCGGATCAAGTGGGAGATAAGGCACGTTCCAGACAGTTTCACCCTTTTCCTCGCGCCATTTCATGCCCTTGGCGATAGCGTCCTGATGTGAGCCGCTGAATGCTGCGAATACCAGCTTGCCCGAATAGGGCTGGCGTTCATATATGCTCATATTCGTAAGCCTTGAATATGTCTCGGATATAGACGGTATATCGCCGAATTCCAACTTGGGATCAATTCCCTGTGAGTACATATTCATAGCAAGTGTTATTATATCCACATTGCCTGTACGCTCGCCGTTGCCGAAGAGAGTACCCTCAACACGATCTGCACCTGCAAGGAGTCCCATTTCCGTATCGGCTATGGCGCAGCCGCGGTCGTTGTGTGGGTGGAGTGAGACTATGACATTTTCACGGTATCTGAGGTTCTCGCACATATACTCCACCTGATTTGCGTAGATATGGGGCATTGAGAGCTGCACCGTAACAGGGAGATTGATTATCACCTTGTCATCGGCAGTGGGCTGCCATACATCGAGGACGGCGTTGCATACTTCAAGTGCGAATTCGGGCTCTGTACCTGTGAAGCTTTCGGGTGAGTATTCAAACCTGAAATTGCCCTCATATCTTTCACGGTATTCCTTGCAGAGCTTAGCACCGCTGACGGCGATATCTATTATCTCTTCCTTGCTTTTGCGGAACACCTGCTCTCTCTGTGCTACAGATGTTGAGTTGTAGAGGTGGACTATTGCATTCTTGCAGCCTTTCAGAGCTTCAAATGTCTTTTCGATGATGTGTTCACGGGACTGTGTGAGCACCTGTATGGCAACATCATCGGGTATGAGATCCTGTTCGATGAGTGCGCGGCAGAAGTTGTATTCGGTATCAGAAGCGGCAGGGAAGCCGATCTCTATCTCCTTGAAGCCGATATCCACCAGCATCTTGAAAAACTCCAGCTTTTCGCCGAGGCTCATGGGTACTATGAGAGCCTGATTTCCGTCACGGAGATCGACACTGCACCATACAGGTGCTTTGTCAACATATGATCTCTGTGTCCATTTCATATCGGTTTTAGGTGCTTCAAAGAATTGTCTTGTATACTTGCTAACGTTATTCATATAAAAACCTCCATTCCGATCCGTTTTTACCGAACTCGCAAGGGTAATAAAAAAGTCTCCTCCATGCGTCGGCATGGAAGAGACGAAGTTACGATAATACTCCGTGGTACCACTCTTCTTGATGTAAGAATACACCCACTCATCTGCGTCGGATCAACGCATATCTCTGTAACGGGAGAGACCGTCCGAGCCTACTTGAAGATATATCTTCTTTGGGGCGGCTGCTCGGGGAGGAGTTATTTCTTGTACATGGGTGCTGCCTTTCACCATACGGCAGCTCTCTGTGAAAGCATTATACAAGCTTTTATTCCCTTCATAGCATTTAACGATTGTTTTTTGTATTATACAATGAATTTTTGTTTTTGTCAAGACCTTATTAAAATTTTGCACCAACAAGTGATTAGTTATTAGTGATTAGTGCATAGTAGAGACGAGTTCCGCTCGCCCGTGTTAATATCATCGAAGTCTGTGGACGCGCAATGCGTGTCCCTACAGGCTAATGGCTAAAGGCTAACGGCTTTACTGCCGCAGTCAGGGCAGAAATTCGTATCACATTCCCTGCCGCAGGTACATTTCCACGGTTTAACGGGAGCTTTTGCACCGCAGTCGGGACAGAATTTCGTGTCGTTTTCCTTTCCGCAGGTGCAGAGCCATTTATTACCGTTCCATTTTTGTACAGCTTTCTGCTCGGCAGCCATACGGAACAGCTCTGTGCCGTTGGTCATGTACTGAAATCCCATAACGGGGAAACCATAAATAAACATATACTTCACCTCAATATCGGTAAAAACTGTAGCTTATCACATCTGCGACTTTATATAGTCCGCTATCATGTATACTGCGTAAAATACCCATATTATCCATGATATCGCCCACAGTCCCGTGAATATGCTGAAAAGCAGGTATATTGCCGCAGTGGCTAGAGTGATGAAAAGCTTCTTCATTTACTTTTTCAGTCCCATTGAGAGAATTCTTCCTGCGAAGTCATTGAAGTTCTGAGTCTGGAGAATGATCTTTCCGGGACCTGTAAGACGTGTGAGGAAGAGTCCCTCGCCGCCGAGGAATATATTTCCAAGTCCCTTTACAGTTTCTATCTCATAGTTTACGGTAGGTTCAAAGGCAACTACATTACCTGTATCGACTTTGAGTACTTCACCCGGATTGAGGTAACGCTCGACCTTGTCGCCGTCAACTTCGAGGAAAGCCATGCCTTGACCGAAGAGGTGCTGGAGGATAAATCCTTCACCGCCGAAAAGTCCTGACATGAATTTCTTTGTGAAAACAGCCTTGAGGTCTACTGTCTGCTCAGCGCAGAGGAAAGCACCCTTCTGACATATAAGTCCACCCTGAGAGATATTTATGGGAACTACTGAACCAGGTACTGTTGAGCCGAATGCTACCTTAGCTCCCGAGACTTCTGCTGTGTAGTTTGCCATGAAAATTGATTCGCCTGTGAATATTCTTCCCAGACTTCTTCCGAGACCGCCCCTTGCATTAGTTGACATCTTGATACCCTGGGTCTGCCATATCATGCCGCCTGACTGGGTATACATTGATTCTCCCTGATTGAGTTCACATTCAACTGCCGGAACAGTTTCGCCAATAATAGTATATCTCATGCTGATATACCTCCCTATATTATATTTTACGGCTGCGAGCCGTAATAAGCTTAATTATCTGCTATCCTGCAAAGGTTAGCCTCACCCGAGCTAAGGTGCTTTTCCTCGCCCGAGGGCAGCCTTACTATAAGATTTGCATTGTCGTCTATGCCGATAGCTTCACCTGATATCTTTTCTCTGCCTATATTTGCAGTTACTGCGTGACCTGTAAGGTATTCGCGCCGTCTGTAATCGTGGAGAAAGCTCCTGTCAACTATTTTGCCGAGGTAGTATTCAAGTGAGTTGAGCACCTCAGCACAGAGCCTGTTCCTGTTGACGATGACACCTGTTTCGTCCTGTATGGAAGTAACGGTCTTGCTAAGTTCTTCGCCGAATATTTCCTTTGCACTTCGTACATTTATGCCAATGCCGATAACTGCACAGTCAAGAGTACGCATTTCCAGACCGAAAGAAGCTTCGGTAAGGATACCGCATATCTTTTTACCGTTCATGTACAGGTCGTTTACCCATTTTATATTTACAGGACTGCCGCACAGCTTTTCAACAGCTTCGGCAGCTGCACAGGCTGCGGCGGCGGTTATCATAGGAGCATATTCGAGGCTGAATTCGGGTCTTATGAGGGTGCTCATGTAAAGTCCCACACCTGACGGTGATACGAAAGACCTGCCTATCCTGCCTTTTCCTGCGGTCTGTCTGTCTGCGATTATGGTAGTGCCGTTTGGTACGGCATTTGAATCCAGTTCCTTGGCAGTATTGTTTGTGGACTCGACTTCTTTAAATATCTGAATATTTCGTCCCATTTCCTTGGTGCGCAGGAAAGGAGTTATGAGGTCTGCTGAAAGGCGATTATTATCTTCGTTGAGTCTGTAGCCTTTTGAAGTTACCGAGCTTATGGAGTAGCCCTCTGCTTCAAGGGATTTTACGGCTTTCCAAACAGCATTTCGGCTGACACCGAGCTTATCCGCAAGAGCTGCACCTGATATATATTTTCCGTCTGAGTTTGCGAGAGTTGCAAGCAATTCGGATTTGACGTTCATGATAATGTTCCTTTCAGAGATCGTTTATATACTATGAATGAATTATGGGAAATTTTGTAATACAGCCGTTAGCCTGTATAGCCTTTAGCCCTTAGCCGTTAGCCTAATGTGTCGCCTTCGGCTAATGCCTAACGGCTAACGGCTGATATAATACTTCCCTCATTAATTCGATATTAATGATAATATTGTACCATAAAAAAATGAACAATTCAACATATAAGACTTTTTTGAGTATAAAATGCAGAATAAAGGCGATAAAAAGCCTGATACAAAACAAAAAAGGACGTTTTTCACGTCCTTTCGGTGATATAATTTTATGTATGCCGAGGGTTCAGTCGTCGATTATAGACGGAGCAGGAGCATTTTCCTTTGCTTCTTTTTCAGCCCTGCGCTGTCGGCGGTACTGCTTCATATCGTAGGAAAAAAACTGTATCATTGCAATAGCAACGGTCAAAGCCACAGGTATGATGCAGGGGAGCACTCTTGACTTATACATACTGCTAATGGGCTGGAGCGTGTATTTGTTCGTCCAGCCGCATCTGTCTGCGTGGGATATGAGTTTATGCAGCATGACCATGCATAATATAAAGCCCCCCGATGAAAATATAAGAGATAAGATATTTGCGGCGTTTTTTCTGAAAATACAAAGGACAGTGCCCGATGTCATAAGAACTGCGGAAAGGATAAGGAAAAAGCCCGTTACAGCCATTCCGCTGCCGTAGCTGTTTCGGTTATAAATAAGACCTGCACCTGACAGCATTGTCATAGCACAGGAAAAGATCAGAGCAAGCAGCAACACTATGACCTTTGCAGCGGTCATAAGAGGTGATTTCTCCGAATTAAGATTTTTCAATTTTTTTTGGCTCATATTGACTCCGTAAGCAGATTTCAACAGTGTGGAATTCTCATTAATAAAAAAGCTGTGCAGAAATATAATAAATATGTTCCCTCGGGAACATGAAAGGAAAAAACAAATGTTATTTAAAAGAAAGATCATAAAAACAGCTGCGGCATTATTATCTGCGGCTTTTATAGGATTATTCGGAACTGCGGGATATTATTCCTCGCAGCTGCCCGATGTTATCACAGCTGATACAAATTCAGAAATAAAAATAGCGGGATTTCCCGAGCTTAGCTGTGTAAGTGTGCCTGATAATGCAGTACCCGCAGCAGGAAGCTGTGCGAGTACAGAACAGGTAACATTTTCGCTTTTCGGTGTAATTCCCGTTAAAAATGTTGAAGTAAACAAAGCTGAAGCCCCTGTTTTCGCCGTAGGAGGCAGACCCTTCGGCATTAAGCTCCTTATGGAAGGCGTTATGGTAACAGGGCTCGGCGATGTTGAAGATGAGAAAGGGTGTTTGATGTGTCCTGCAAAGGAAGCAGGTATACGCAAAGGCGATGTGATACGTCTTGCGGACGGCAATGCTCTTACGTCAAACGATCAGCTTCAGGAGATCATAGCATCATCGAAAGGAAAAGATATCGAACTCTCCGTTGACCGTGACGGAAATATTTTTACCGTATCCTTGCAGCCTGTAAAGTCACGCAGGAGCGGAAGCTGGAAAGGCGGTATGTGGGTACGCGACAGCATTGCAGGCATCGGTACCATGACGTTCTTTAATAAGGATACGGGCAGCTTTGTCGGACTTGGGCACCCCATATGCGATTCCGACACAGGCGGCATAGTTCCCGTTCACAGCGGCGAGGCTGTACCTGTAGACATTACTGAGGTACGCCGCGGCGCAAGAGGTATACCGGGTGAGCTTCGCGGAAAATTCTGCGGCGGGAGCAGTTTCGGCGTACTTGACCGCAACAAAATGAGCGGCATATACGGCAGATTATCCGAAAATACTCTTGCAGAGTTTTCCGATGACGCAGAAGAATTCAAAATGGCATACCGACAGGAAGTGACCGTCGGACCTGCTGAAATATACACGACCATAGCAGGTCAGGCTCCCGAAAAATATGCTGCTGAGATAGTCAGCGTAGACTACGGCAGCGTGGGAACGTCAAAAAATATGGTGATACGCATAACTGATGACAGGCTTATTGAAGCCGTGGGCGGCATAGTGCAGGGCATGAGCGGAAGTCCCATAATTCAGAACGGTAAGCTTGTGGGAGCAGTCACTCATGTTTTTGTAGCCGATCCAACTCAGGGTTATGGCATATTTGCTGAGACTATGGCAGAAGATCTTTGATAATTTAAAAAGATAACAAAAGTGGGCGTTACAACTGTAACGCCCTAAGTTTTGGCATGATTATCTGTTTTCTTCGCTGAAACCACTGTCAACGAGCTCGATGAGAGCATCAACAGCAGCCTTCTCGTCTGCACCGTCAGCGATAACCTTTACGTTTGTACCGCCTACGATACCGAGTGAAAGAATTCCGAGTAAGCTCTTAGCATTTACTCTTCTCTCTTCTTTCTCGATCCAGATTGATGACTTGAACTCGTTAGCCTTCTGAATAAAGAAGGTTGCCGGTCTTGCGTGAAGTCCAACCTGATTCTTTACCATTACTTCTCTGACAAACATATACAACTCTCCTATTCTCTGTAGTTACAGCCCCTCTCATTATAACAGGACTGTGTTGCTGTTTGCAAATTTGTTTCACTTGCTGATATCATTATACAATCATTTTTTTTGAGTGTCAACGGATTTTTGAGTTAAAGAACCAAGATTTCATTAAATTCTACATTTAGATTAAATGTGAATAAAAAATTATCAACCTGCTTGTTGATTATCACTACAAAAAAATGTTGACATTAATTGTTGAAGTTGCATATGATTTGACACCAGAATATGGTTATTTCTTCTAAACGGAAAAAGCTTTTTTTGATATACAGCCAGTTGATATGCGGACAGAGCTTATACAGGTCTGTGAAGTCCACAGCAAGAATTGGTCAGTCGTTTTGAGCTTTATATTTAGCTAAAAGATCAGGACGACGTTCAGCAGTTATTTTCAGACTCTGCTCATGTCTCCATGTTTCGATGTTCTTGTGATGACCTGTCAGAAGTACGGGCGGAACAGCCTCGCCCTCCCAGACTTCGGGGCGCGTATACTGCGGATATTCAAGGAGTCCGCTGTATATGCTCTCATCGGTGAAGCATACCTCATCGGAGAGGACTCCGTCGCACATACGCGCAACTGCGTCAGCTACCACCATTGCAGGAATTTCGCCTCCTGTGAGTACATAGTCGCCGATAGAAATTTCCTCATCGACGATTTTGTCCAGTACGCGCTGATCTACACCCTCATAGTGACCGCAGAGAATAAGGATATTGTCCATTTTTGAAAGCTCCACGGCTTTTTGCTGGTCGAAAATCTTACCCTTTGGGGACATATATATAGTATGTGGCTTTTCGCCCAGTTCCTCGCATACAGCCTTGTAGCAGTTGTATATTGGTTCGCACTGCATTACCATTCCCATGCCGCCGCCGTAAGGAGTATCATCGACTCTACGGTGCTTATCCTGAGTATATTCACGTATCTGTCGGCAGTGGAGACTGAGTTTTCCTGCTTTTCTTGCCCTGCCAACGATACTTTCACCCAGTACGGCTTCGCACATTTCGGGGAATAATGTAGCTATTTCGATATGCATTGTTTTTCTCCTTTTATGATTTGAGACCGCGTAAAACTGCGGTCTCGGGATTATTATGTAAGTTTTATGCTCTCGGCTATTGCCAGTATCTCATCAAGTTCAGTGAAGCTGATAATTATGATATAGCGTGTTTTTTTGTCCTTTTCGGGATAGATGTTTGCTACAACGTATTTATCTGTATTCTTTTCATAGCCGTATTCCAGACCTTTTACAAGGTATCCGCGGTAGCCTACGCCGTCAACAGGATAGAAGCTTACGGGATAAGCTCTGTTCTTGAAGATATCTTCATTTTTCTGCTTCATTATTTTATAGAAGGTCTTGGAATTCTTGTAGTTATGTATGTCGAAATCGTCCATTGTAAGGGAAGCCATGAGCTTTACGAATTCGTACTTGCTTTCGGGAGTGGTCTTTTCAGCATCTTTGCAGTAAGCATCGAGTTCACCGTGATCTATTCCCGTCATATCGAGGAAATCTTCACTTTCATTGATACGTTCGGAGAAAATGGTGATAAAGTGGGAATGATCTTCATTTGCCCATGTGACATTGTTGTCATCACCTTTGCGCTGTGCTTCTATGTCGTTCCATGCAGTTACGCGGATATCCATAGTTTGAAAATCGGCATAGCCCTCGGAAAGCTTGGGGAGGTCTTTGGGGATCTCCTGCCATATATTATCCCTTAGTTCAAGTTCGTGAGTGCATTTGTAGTAATAAGGTATGCCGGGGAAGAAGTACGCGCAGACGCCTGCTGCGATCAGGATAAGAAGAAATAGTATGCCTAAGATTTTTTTCATAAAAATGCCTCCTTTTGGCGTAACAACGCCGTTTTTCTTTTGTTCTACAGTTTTTTTCTCTTTTTTATAGTTCTTTTTTATGCATAAGGTGTATGCCGATATGTCCAATGCCGAGTATTATTGACGCTGCAATAAGAAAGACATTGCAGGCGTAAACTCCAAGAAAGAATACCGCAAATACGGGCAGGGAAGCACCTGCCAGCGGAAATCCGCAGTAATCGGAGTACATATCCGCAAGAGTGCGGCTGCTTCGGAAATATCCCAGCCAGTAAAGCTCATACAGTATCATAAGTATGAGCGCAAGGGCAATATAGCCCACTCTCGGTGACAGGCTGAATTTGTCAAGGCGGCGGTCGATGAGCACTAATGTGCTTACCATGCCTTCACCTGCGCGTTCAAGTGTGAGGAGTGTTTTGTTCTCGCGTTTTGCGGACTCTTCATAGCCCTCGGGCTGATTTTGGCTCCATATGATATTGGGAATGAAAAGCATCAGCAGAAAAACTATGCCAACTGCGGATATGCCCCATTTCGGCAGCTGTCCGTAGCTTTTGAGTATGTTTTCACAGCTTATCAGCGACCATATGGCAAGTCCGATGAAAAGGGCTGTCATAGTGCCGAGAGCGATGATACTGCTCTTTTTCATATCAGTCGAAAAGACCGTCAAGTGGGCGGATAGTCATAACTCCGCCGTCCACATCTGTGGAAACCACCACATCTGCAATAGCAGGGACAAGATATTCTCTGTCCTCGCCCTTTATTACGTAGACATCGTTTGCACCTGTCTGCATAACATCGATTATCTTGCCGTATACGGCATCGCTGTCAGCATCACGGACTTCAAGTCCGATGAGGTCCTGAATGAAATAGGTGTCGTCGTCAAGCTCAAGGTCATCGCGGTGCATATACAGCACCTTGTTGCGGAGCTTTTCAGCAGCTTCGGGAGTGTCAATGCCCTCTATCTTGGCGATAACTGTATTTTTGAACACTCGGGAGCGTTCTATTATCACTTCCTCGTGGTTCTTTCCAATGAAAAGTCTGTCGAACTCCGCAAGAAGCTCGGCACTGTCGGTATAAGGCATTATCTTCACTTCGCCGCGTATGCCGTGGGTAGTGACTATCTTGCCTGCTTCGAGAAATTCCTTTTTCATATTTTTTCCTTTATTATTCAAGCTCGACGGAGCTTATTATCTGCTTTGCAACTGTTTCGTCGGGACATTTAATATCAACGGTATAGACTTTGTTTGCATTATCATCAGGGAATATAGTTACTACCCATACATTACCGTCGTAGCCTGCGTATATTTCCTGTCCGATATATGCATTGAAGCCAATGCCTTTTGTTTTCCACATCTTTTCCATGCCGACAGCTTCTTCCTTTGACTGCGCAAGGTCAAGGAATACATCTTTATCCTTTCCGCGGAGCTTGAGACATTTTTTAGCTGTGATACGGTCTCTGGTATAAAATACCATAGTACTGTCAAGTCCGTACTGTGGGACATCAACGCTGATCTCCTTGAAGAAATGCCTGTAATCATCTTCTTTGTACTTATAATAATTCCAAGGATCATAAAGGTCATCTTCACTGTATTCGTCACCGAGCATATCCTTGTATTCGTCCTGAAGATCTGCATACATCTTGTGGTCGATATCCAAAACGAATATTCTGTAATCTTCGCCCGATGCGTAGGAGCTTGCTTCCGTACCTTCGATAGGACTGCGTCCTTCCCAGTCGGCAGGGATACTGAATTTTACGCCTCTCAGTGTATGGCTTACATAATCGGAGGGAATATCAGTCTTTTTGAATTCGGCAACAGTTTCGTCTATATGATCGTATTTGTACTTAACTTTCAGATAAGTGGGGAGTCCCGGGAAGAATATGAATATTACCAGTGCAGCTGTGATAAGAAAACCGAGAATAGTTCCGCCGATAATGAGTGGTTTTTTCATGGTATCTCCTGTGATTTAGTGATTAGTGCATAGTGCTTAGTCCCGAGCCTTTAGCACTTAGCCGTTAGCTTGTAGGGGCGAGTTCCGCTCGCCCGTGTTCTACAAATAGTGCCGTAAGCGATGTACAAGTAATCGCTCTGATGAATGTGAGCGAGTTTACAAGCGGCAACGTTAAGCTGTGTACCAAATCTTTGATTTGGAATTCACAGCTATATGCAGAGCTGGCAAGGGGGCGCAGGCTATGCGCTTAGTTTTTCATTTCAAAGCTTTCGCCGAGAATGTCCTTGTTAGCGTCGAGGATAGGCTTTATGCACTCAGCAAGGAACTCGTCCACCTGCTGTGAGCTTCTTCCTGTGTAGTTCTCAGGCTTGAGAACGGCTTCAAGCTCTTCCTTTGTTACCATGAACATAGGATCAGCTTCGATAAGCTCGCAGAGATTGTTGTCAAGTCCGCGAACCTTAACATTTGCGCCTGCTTCCATAGAGTAGTCCATGATACGGTCGTGGAGCTCCTGACGGTTGCCGCCCTTCTTAACAGCGTCCATCATGATGTTCTCACTTGCCATGAACGGAAGCTCTGCCATAACGCGGCGGCGTATCATCTCAGGGTATACAACGATACCGTTTGTAACGTTCATCATGATATTGAGGATAGCGTCAACGCCGAGGAATGCCTCTGCTACGCTGATACGCTTGTTTGCTGAGTCGTCGAGAGTTCTCTCGAACCACTGTGTACCGGCTGTGAATGCAGGGTTGAGGCTGTCTATCATTACGTAACGTGCGAGGGAAGTTATTCTCTCACAGCGCATAGGATTACGCTTGTATGCCATTGCAGAAGAACCTATCTGCTTCTTCTCTCTTGGCTCTTCCATTTCCTTAAAGGACTGGAGGATACGCATATCGTTTGAGAACTTGCTTGCTGTCTGTGCGATATCGCTGAGAAGCTCAAGTACCTTTGAGTCAACCTTACGTGAGTAGGTCTGACCTGATACGGGAACTACTGCGTCAAAGCCCATTTCCTCAGCTATCATTTGCTCAAGCTTCTTTATCTTGTCAGTGTCGCCCTCGAAAAGCTCCATGAATGAAGCCTGTGTACCTGTTGTGCCCTTTGAGCCGAGAAGCTTTAATGTGGACATACGGTATTCAAGGTCCTGGAAGTCCATGAGGAGCTCGTTGAGCCAGAGTGTAGCTCTCTTGCCTACAGTTGTGAGCTGCGCAGGCTGGAGATGTGTGTATGCGAGGCAGGGGAGGTTCTTGTACTCGTCTGCGAACTTCGCAAGGTTGTTCATAACGTTTATGAGCTTTCTGCGAACTATTTTAAGCGCATCGCGCATGATGATAACGTCGGTATTATCGCCAACATAGCATGAAGTAGCACCGAGGTGGATTATACCAGCGGCATCGGGACAAGCCTGTCCGTATGTGAAAACGTGAGCCATAACGTCGTGGCGTGTGATCTTTTCGCGCTCTGCTGCCATTTCATAGTCTACATCGTTGATGTGCTCTTCGAGCTGCTTTACCTGTGCTTCTGTAACAGGGAGACCAAGCTTCATTTCAGCTCTTGCAAGAGCTACCCAGAGCTTTCTCCATGTAGTGAATTTTTTATCCGCAGAGAAGATATACTGCATTTCCTCACTTGCGTAACGTGTACAGAATGGGCTTTCATAGCTGTTGATATTACCGCTCATTTATAATGTTCTCCTTTAAAATTCATTTAGCGTACTGCGACAGTACATCACATTAATTATAGCATTATACTGTTGTCATGTCAATAAAAAAGGCGGCTCAAAGCCGCCTTAGTTTTGCAGAAAAAACCTTACATTTTCTGTGAAAATTTGACATTACCCGTCATATTTCGTCCATAGTTCCGCTGCTGCCCGAGTCGGTTATGCTGTCGGGAAGGACTAAATCGGACATTTCGTTTGGATTGTGTCTTTTAAGAGAGTCGATCTTCTCCTGGTAAGGATCTTTTATACCGTACTGATGCCTGTCCATTTCCTGGTCGAAGAAACGCTCATTGAAATGAGGAAAGCCGTCACAGTTCTCAAGCTTATGGTATGTCATGTTGACCTTCAGATTTATAAGAGCTGCCGTGCCGACAATGACAAATAGTACAAGATGTATCCAGAAGCATTTTGTCAGCACCTGGAAATCATGGAACAGCTTGTTCTCATACGGGCTTATGATCCACAGCAGAAACTGATTTGCTCCAAGTATAGCTATGACGAGTATAGCCATTATGTCTCTGTATCTGTAGCAGGCCTGCCATGCGCAGTAGCCGATTATTGGTACGATTATTACGGCGTCTAAAGAAGCGGCGGTGACATTTGTTATAAAGCCCATGAATATAGCCACGGGAAGATAAACGATAAGCGGTGCGAAATAGAATATCACCAGCAGTGAGCGTATCCTGTTCACACGGTTAAGGAGTGTAAGATTATGTGCAAATTCAATCGCTTTTGTATTGCGGTTGATGGAAAGTTCGGACATTGTATCATCTCCTGCCTTTATTGGATTATTCTTTCGTTAGTGTGGACGATGACGGTATTTTCGATAAGCTTGAAGCCTGCAACTGCCGCAGCTTCCATTACACCGTCGGGAAGAGTTTCATTGATATCATGCGGAGGAGTAGTTCTCTCCCTTATCTTTTTCTCCTTTTTTGAGATCATAGTCCACATGATGATATTTATTATCACGAATACCGCAGCAGCTGCTGCGATAACAAGTATTTCACCTGTTGTCATAGAGTCTGCTCCTTTGCTGTTAAAGCTCGGCGCGGAAGAGAGCGACTGTTATATTGTCGCTTTCCTCTCTGTTTTTTACAGTTTCGATAAGTTCACGCATTTTTGACTGCATATGCTTTTTTGTGGCAGTTTTATCAGCGGAAAGCTCCTCAAAAAGCTCTTTTTCCGTCAGTACATGACGAAATCCGTCCGAACATATCATATATGTCACGTCATTTTCGAGAGTTCCGAGTCTTATTTCGGGAGCGACCTCGCCTGTAACGCCTATGCACTGTACAAGGGCATTCCTTCGCGGGTCAACGAGAGCCTCTTCGGGAGTCATCTTGCCCATTTTCACAGCGCGGTTGACATAGGTATGGTCATCGGTTATCTGACTGAGCTTGTCGGATATCTTATATATTCGGCTGTCGCCTACATGGAACGTCATATACTCGGAATTTACGGCTATTATGCCTGTAGCGGTAGTACCGAGCTGTAAATTGTTGTGTGAGCCGTAATGTACCAGCAGTGCGTTCAGTCGGCGAAGTCTGCTTATTACGTTATGAGCGGCTGTCTGCCAGTCCCAGTCGGGAAGCTCAAAGGGAAACTCTGTATCGAACCATTCGGCAAAGCTTCTTACTACCTCTGCGCTTGCAAGCTCTCCACGGGAGAGACCGCCCATTCCGTCGCACACCATTACAAGTGCAGCCATACCCGTACTTGTTTTTGCGGTCTTGACGCATACGCTGTCCTGATTTATTTTTTTCGAGATACCGATATCGGTATCACAGGCTGCAATATATTTCATAATTCCCCCTTACGGCGGACATTACCCGTCTATAAAATCGAATTCTTCGTTGGAAAGCTTCAGAACATCGCCGTTTTTTATTTTTATCTCCATATTTGCAGGCACGGCAGTTCCGTTGATGTATGTTCTGTTTGTTGAGTTGTTATCTTCAATGTAGCACGAGCCGCTGCGAGTGTATATAGTTGCATGGACTCTGCTGACAGTTCTGTTTTCGGTTATGCAGAGATCTACCTTGTCCCGTTCCTTGCCTATCCTGAAAACAGGCTTGTCGATATTCACTGTAATCCCTGTGGCGCGTCTTGTGAGCTTGGGATAATTCTGCGGAGCCGATCTGATGTGCTCTGACTTTACAAGCTCGGGAAGCACGTTCTTCTTATCACTTTTAAGTGAAGGTATTATCTTAGGCTCGGGGACTTCGGGAGCAGCTGTGTGCTTGAACTCCTGTGAGCCTTTGTTGATATCGTTGATTATGGTCTGAGCCATATTATTTATATGCTGAGAAGGCTCGGGGATATGAGGCTTGCTGAACTGTGTATGCTCGGATTTTGGAGTTGTTGAAGCAGGTCTGCTGAACTGAGTATGTGCAGGCTTTGCAGTCTGAGCAGGGAACAGAGAAGGTACTTCCTTGCGGATATACTCCTTTGCTTCCGAGATAGTGAAGCCGCTTTCACGGCAGACGAAATTCATAAAGCCGTCAACGGCTGAATAGTCGCTCTGAGACTTGTACTGCGCAAAGGTGGATATCTTGCGCAGACAGTTTACGATACCGTCATTGCAGCTCTCATTGTACCACAATGGCAGATAGAAAAGATATATGTCAAGATCAGCCGTATCAACAGTTATAAAGTTTGGGTCGAGGACAATATTCTGCATATTGAAGCCGCAGGTCTCTGCTACCTTTATTATGTCCAGCAGATTTTTTATGATACAGAAGTATTCCTGCTTGTCGATACCGCTTCTTATCTTATTTATAAGTGGGATACCCTTAGCACCTGTGAATTCGAGGCGGTCTGTACCCTCTGCGAACGGAACGAGCCAGCCCTTTATGCGGTTATCGATGAAATATCTGTACTCAGGTTCGTTGAGTATTTCGTTTCCCGTAAATCTGCATTTTATACATACTTCGTCGTTTATTTCAGTAAATTTTAGCTTTGCCACATTACCGCTCCTTCCGTGGTTTTCTGCCTTTTATTATACAATATTATGCATATAAAGTCAAGATAAGTGAGCAGTTATTAGTGATTAGTGCATAGTGAGCAGTCAACAGAAATAAAAAGACCGTCCAGAAGGACGGTCTTTAATGTTTAATTACTTGCTGCTCTTAGCTTTAGCATCCATCTTATTCTTCCACCATGACCATGTTACAGGAGCAACAAAGAGTGATGAGAATGTACCTGAGATAAGACCCATCATAAGAGGTACTGAGAAGCTGAGGAGCGAATCATAGCCTGTTACAAGAACAACTATTGTGATAACGAGCATTGTGCCGATTGTTGTAATAGAAGTTCTTACAGAACGTACAAGAGACTGTGTACAGCTTACGTTGATAAGCTCGTTAAGTGAAGCCTTAGGCATAAGCTGACGGTTTTCTCTTATTCTGTCGTAGATAACGATAGTGTTGTTTATCGAATATCCGAGGATAGTGAGTATAACGGCAACGATATTTGAATCAATGTTGAAGCCGCATACTATTGTAGCTGTGAAAGCTACGAATATATCGAGGCAGAGAGCGAATATAGAGCATACACCTGCTGACCAGCCGCCGATATTTCTGAATCGGATAGCGATATAGATGATAACGATCAATGCTGCAAAAAGTACAGCTATGAAGCACTTGAGAAGAAATTCACGGCCTGATGAAGGTGTTACGTCGTTTGAATCGTATATCTCAAGTGAATTATCCTTGAACTTGTCTTTGAGAGCGTTTGTGAGCTCTTTCTGTCTTTCAACTGTAAGTCCCTGATCTGAAGTAAATGAGATAGTGACCTGCTTTCCGCCTGAGTCAAGGCTTTCACCTGTTCTTACTACAACTGATGAACCAACGATGTCCTTTACTGTGTTTCCGACTTCGTTTGTGTCTATATCACCCTGATATGTGTAAGTGATAAGTGTACCGCCCTTGAATTCGATAGCAAGGTGTATACCTCTTATTATCGCACCTGCGATAAATACAACGAGAACAGCGATAACAACGCCGAGGATAAGCTTTTTCTTTGAACAGAAATTATATACCTTTGACGGAGTAGTTACGATTTCTTTCTGAGTATTCTTCTTGCTCATTTCTCGTCACCTCCATAAAGCTTTCTGTTTCTGAAGCACTTGAACTTGGAGAGTGAAGTTACCATAAGTCTTGATGCGAATACACCGAATATGAAGTTGCAGACAACACCTGCGAGAAGTGTAAATCCGAATGAGTAAACAACACCTTCAGCTGTTGCTCCGAATGCGAAGAAGATAGTCTTGTTGAGGAGATTCGAGAGGAAACTGTCAGGAACACCGAAAGCTCCCATAAGAATTACTGCGATGATAACGTTTGTGATGTTACCGTCGAGGATAGCTGAGAATGCTCTCTTATAAGCTATCTTTATAGCAGAGTCGAGAGATTTTCCTGTTCTGAGCTCTTCCTTGATACGCTCACCTGTGATGATGTTAGCGTCAACACCCATACCTACTGCAAGTATGATACCTGCGATACCTGGGATAGTAAGTGTAGAGCCGTTCATAAATCCGAACCAGCCTGTTACAGCTGCGATAGAACCTGTTACCTGTCCGCAGAGAGCGATAACAGCTACAACGCCGGGGAGTCTGTAAAGGAATATCATATATACAGCAATTCCGATGAATGCGATGAGAGCTGCAAGAAGGATAGCGTCAAGTGAACCTTCACCCATTGTAGGTGAGATAGTTCTGAAGCTCTTTGTTTCCATTTTGAAAGGAAGAGCACCTGAGTTTATCTGGTTTGCAAGCTTTGTAGCTGACTCTTCATCGAAATTACCTGTGATCTGAGCCTTGCCTCCGGTAATAGCATCGTTTACCGAAGGAGCAGAGATAAGAGTATTATCCATCCAGATAGAGATAGGTGTTGAAGAACCTGCAAGCTCTCTTGTAGCATCAGCAAATTTTTCCGTACCTGAGTCATTAAGCGTAAGGCTTACATAGTTTTCATAGTCTTTTCCCTCTTCAAGCTGACCGTAAATTCTTTTCGCAGAAGCGATATCATCGCCTACGAGAACGATCTCACCTGACGGAACTTCGTTGCCGTTTTCATCGGTAGTTGTGTCTGTGCCCTTACGGAATGTAAGTACAGCCATTTCACCGAGCTCCTTAACGGCAGCTTCAGGATCGAAGTTTGTTTCGCCGACCTTCCATGGGAAACGTACGATAATTCTGTCGCTTTTTTCATCGCAGTATACTTCATTATCGGTGATACCGAGTGAAGCAAGTCTTGTATTGATGACCTCCTTAGCAGAAGCGAGCTGACCCTTGTCAGCGTCGAAGTCATCTGCCGGACCGAAGGTAACGTCAACACCGCCCTTGATATCAATACCAAGACGGATATCGTCAACGCCCTTGATGTAGGTCGTTCTGTTATCGCCGTATAATTTGTCTATACCAAATACCGACGTAACAGCAAAGATAGCGATAAAAGCAACGACAATGAAGAAAGTTGATTTGCCTGTCTTTTTCACAGTCATGCCTCCTAAAAATAAGCCCTTTCACGGTGTCCTGCGTGCTCACAGAAACAGCATAGGACTTTTATTTCCTGTCTCATTGACAATTACAATTATTGTACTATATTTTTATCAAAAAGTCAAGTGTATTGCCTGAAAAACTTTCCATTTCAAGAATATGCACAATTACGTTAATCAAATTTCGGAGTTATGAACAAATTAGCCATTAGCCGTTAGCTGTTAGCCTGTATGGGCTGCCTTGGGCAGTCTGTGTTCCGGTAATCGTTATGTATGACGTGATTTGTAGGGGGGCGATGCCTACATCGCCCCGTGAATATCGCATTTTTCTGACGGGCTGATGTGGACACAGCCCCTGCATGGCTAATGAAAAAATGCACCCCTGATTAGGAGTGCATTTGTCCTTATTTAAAGTGCTTCTGAGATATTTTCAGACGGTTCATAGCGCGGTTGAGCGCAGCCTGAGTCTCGTAGTATTCCTTGATGCTCTGCTTCTGTCTGAGAAGCTCCTCTGCGCGTTCTCTTGCTTCCTGAGCACGTTTGATGTCTATTTCCTCGGGAAGCTCGCAGGTCTCAGCCAGTATTATTGAAGAATCGGGCATTACCTGTATAAATCCCTCTGATATAGCAGCGTATTTCCATTCGCCGTTAACCAGATATTTAAGCTCTCCTGTGGGGAGACAGGTAACAAGCGGCTCATGTCCTGCCATAATACCGATAAGACCGTCGATAGCTGTTATGACGAGATGTTCCACCTCTCCGCTGAAGAAAAGGCGGTCAGTGGCGATTATCTCGAGGTGAAAGGTTTTAGCCATATGAAGCCGCCTCCTTTATTCCTCGTCCATCTGACGGGCTTTCATAATAACATCGTCTATAGTACCTGCCATGAGGAATGCAGCCTCGGGGTACTTATCCATATCACCGTCAATGATAGCCTTGAAGCCCTCGATAGTGTCCTTGAGCGGAACATATTTGCCCTTGAGACCTGTGAAGTTCTCGGCTACGTTGAAAGGCTGTGAAAGGAACTTCTGTATCTTTCTTGCACGGTATACTGCAAGCTTGTCGTCCTCATCGAGTTCCTCCATACCGAGGATAGCGATGATGTCCTGCAATTCCTTGTACTTCTGGAGAAGCTCCTGAGTGCGCCTTGCGACTGTATAGTGCTCCTCGCCGACAATTTCGGGTTCGAGGATACGCGAGTTTGATTCAAGAGGGTCAACGGCAGGGTAGATACCCTGCTCAACTATCTTACGTGAAAGAACAGTAGTAGCGTCAAGGTGAGCGAAAGTAACGGCAGGTGCAGGGTCAGTAAGGTCGTCCGCAGGGACATATACAGCCTGTACCGATGTGATAGAGCCGTTTTTCGTAGAAGTGATACGCTCCTGTAATTCGCCGACTTCCGTAGCAAGTGTAGGCTGATAACCAACGGCGGAAGGCATACGGCCGAGAAGAGCCGATACCTCAGAGCCTGCCTGTACGTAACGGAAGATATTGTCGATAAAGAGAAGAACGTCCTTGTGTTCGCGGTCACGGAAATACTCAGCCATAGTAAGACCTGTCTGAGCAACACGCATACGTGATCCGGGGGGCTCGTTCATCTGACCGAAAACGAGGGCCGTCTTTGAGATAACTCCCGATTCCTGCATTTCATTCCAGAGGTCGTTGCCCTCACGGGAACGCTCTCCGACACCTGTGAATATAGAGTAGCCGCCGTGCTCGGTAGCGATATTTCTGATAAGCTCCTGTATAAGAACGGTCTTACCAACACCTGCGCCTCCGAAAAGACCTATCTTACCGCCCTTAGCATAAGGGGCGATAAGGTCGATGACCTTGATACCTGTTTCGAGGACTTCTACAACAGGGCTCTGATCCTGAAATGTGGGAGCTTTACGGTGTATCTCCCATTTTTCCTCCGTCTCAACATCGCCCTTTTTGTCGATAGGCTCACCGAGAACGTTGAACATACGTCCGAGAGTCTGCTCGCCTACGGGAACTTTTATGCATGAGCCTGTAGGAGTAACTTCCATATTTTTGCTGAGTCCTTCACTGGACGCAAGCATGATACAGCGGACTACGTGGTTGCCCATGTGCTGAGCAACTTCCATAACTCGCTTTTTTCCGTCTACATCGACAGTGAGAGCGTCCTTTATCATAGGGAGCTTTCCCGTGCCGAATTCAACATCTATAACAGGTCCGATGACCTGTGTTATTCTGCCTTTTTCCATTGCTTTCTCCTCTTTAGAGAATGTTGTAGGGAACGCCACCTTGGCGTTCCGCGTTTTGCGAATAAAAAAACGTAAATTATTGTAGGGACGACCATTGGTCGTCCGCGCCTTGCGAATAAATAAACGCATTGTAGGGGACGGCGTCCTCGACGTCCCCAGATACATGATATAAGCCTGAACGGAACGCCGAGAGCGGCGTTACCTACAGCGGGCGGATAATATCCGCCCCTGCACGTCATTCACTAATAGACTGTGCTCCGCCGCAGACCTCGGTAATTTCCTGAGTGATAGCCGCCTGTCTTGCACGGTTATAGAGCAGTGAAAGGTCTTTTATCATGTCCTTTGCACTTGTAGTAGCAGCGTCCATAGCAGTCATACGGGACTGCTGTTCGCAGCAGAATGCTTCGACCATAGCACCGTATATGATGCCCTTTGCGTACTGTGGTATGAGGTAATTCATAACTTCCTCTGGAGACGGCATGAACGAAGCCTTTGGCAGCTTCTTCATAGTACCGTCGGCTGCTTTTCCGAAATGCTTTCTTTCAAAGGGGAGCAGTCTGAGAGTTTTAGGCTCCTGAAGATTTGAGCTTATCATATCCGTATAGATAAGGTATACCTCGTCAAGCTCACGCTTTTCAAACTTGTCAAGCACCAGCTCTGCCACCTCGCTTGCTCTGTAAAGAGTAGGGTTTTGCGTGGTATAGAGAAATTCACCGTCAACAGAAGCTTTTTTGTTGCTGTTGATACGACGCTGGTAGTACATTCTTCCCACCTGTCCCATAACGAACAGGTAACAGTTGTCGAGGTCAGCAGCCTCATCAAGCTTCTTATCGGTATATTTGAGTATATTATGATTGTAGCTTCCGCAGAGTCCCTTATCGGCTGTAATGACGATATATCCCTTTTTACGCTTATCCTCGGGGATATCTGCACGTCTGTCGAAGTACAGCTGACGTGTGTGCGGAGTATGCTCCAGAACGCTTTCGATAGTAGACTGGAGCTTATAGAAGTAAGGCTCTGTACATTCAAGCGACTTTCTTGCTTTTTTCAGCTTCGATGACGACATGAGGTACATAGCGTTGGTGATCTTCAATATCTGCTGTATACTTCCGATCCTTTCACGGATCTCTCTCATATTAGGCATATCACGTCACCGCCTTATTCTTCAAAAGCTGTGAGTATTCTTTCGATACGCTCTGCAAGGTCGTCTGTGAGCACCTTGTTTTCTTCTATCTCAGTGATTATATCCTGTCCGTAGCTCCTTATGTAGTTCATAAGGTCTGTGCGGTATTCTCTCAGTTCCTTGAGGGGGATACCCTTGAAAAATCCGTGCTGTGCCGCATAGAGGAGTATTACCTGCTCATAGTGTGGGAGCGGATTGTAAAGAGGCTGCTTGAGAAGCTCTGTAAGCATATGACCGTGGTCAAGAAGCTCTGTTGTGGACTGGTCAAGCTCTGATGAGAACTGTGTGAATATCTCCATTTCCTTGAACTGAGCAAGGTCGATACGGAGATTTCCCGAAGCCTTCTTCATAGCCTTTGTCTGAGCTGCACCGCCGACACGGGATACGGAAAGTCCGTAGTTGACAGCAGGACGGAGACCAGAGTTGAAAAGCTCGCTTTCGAGGAATATCTGACCGTCTGTGATAGAGATAACGTTAGTCGGGATATATGCCGAGATATCACCTGCAAGAGTCTCGATGATCGGAAGAGCGGTAAGTGAACCGCCGCCGTGCTCGTCATCGAGTCGGCTTGAACGCTCGAGAAGTCTTGAATGGAGATAGAAAACGTCACCGGGGTATGCTTCACGTCCGGGAGGACGGTGGAGCAGAAGTGACATGGCTCTGTAGGCAACGGCGTGTTTTGAAAGATCATCGTAAACGATGAGTACGTCCTTGCCCTTTGACATGAAGTATTCTGCAATAGCTGTGCCCGAATAAGGAGCTATATACTGGAAAGGTGCAGGATCGCTGGCTGATGCCGACATAACTACTGTATAATCCATAGCACCGTATTTTTTAAGGGTATTTACTATCTGTGCAACCGTTGAGGACTTCTGACCTATGGCAACATAGATACAGATAACGTCCTGACTTTTCTGATTTATGATAGTATCAACAGCGATAGAGGTCTTACCTGTCTGGCGGTCGCCGATGATAAGCTCACGCTGTCCGCGTCCGATAGGGAACATAGAGTCGATAGCAAGTATACCTGTCTGGAGAGGTACGCTTACAGGTTTACGCTCGATAACGCCGGGAGCTTCGCGCTCGATAGGGAAGTAATCCTCGGCACTTATCTGTCCGAGACCGTCAATAGGTGCGCCGAGAGCATCGACAACTCGTCCGAGAAGCTCATCGCTTACGCCGATACCTGCTCTTTTACCTGTTCTTATAACGGAAGAACCCTCCGTGAGACCGTGGTCGTCACCGAGAAGAACTACACCTACAGTTTTTTCTTCCAGGTTCTGTACGATACCTCTGATACCTGTCTCAAATTCTACAAGTTCGCCGTACATTACGGAATTCATGCCGTAAACTCTTGCGATACCGTCACCGAGACGAGTAATGAATCCTGTTTCGGTAGCTCCTGATTTTACATCAAAATCGCGGACCTCAGTTTTGAGGACGGAGATGATATCGCTCTTTGAGTCGGTCTTTACGCCTGTATTGCTCTCAACATACTCTGTAGCCTTGCTCTGAAGAGTATCCTTCATGAGTCTCAGGCTCGTACGGTAGCTCTTATCGTATTCAAGGTCGCCTGCATTGAGGATAAAGCCGCCGATGATGTCGGGGTCGTGCTTATACTCTATGTCAACGTCCTCTTTTACGAATTTGTCCATGATGAATTTGCGGAGATCAGCCTGCTGTGCCTCTGTAAGAGGAGTAACATAGCGTACTACCGCCTTTATGCTGCCCTGTCTGTCGAGGAGCAGCTCGTCATATTCATCAAGTATCTCACCAATGCGCTCAACAGCTCCGCCGTGAATGACATTGAGCATGAATTTTTGCATAGACTCAGGGAAAAGCTTGCTTATGATACCGCGCTTTTCATCGTATGTAACAAGGGGATTTGCCAGTGTGTCCGCAACATCGGGACAAGTCTCGAATACCTTTCTTGCGGCAGAGCAGTCTGTCTGAGAAACATCGAGACGGACAAGCTCTTTCAGGAACTCTCTGTCTGTGTCTTTCATTCTTTGCCCTCCTCTTCGGAAAGGAACTTATCTACAAGACGGCGGTTCTTTTCGTCGTCAACGTTTTCGCCGATGATCTTTGAAGCAGCTTCTATGGCAAGATCAGCGATCTCTGACTGTGCCTGACGGAGAACGCGCTTTCTCTCGTTTTCGATGCTCTTGTCAGCATCTGCAATGATCCTGTCTGCTTCGTCCTGTGATTTCTTTATAATGGCTGAACGCTCAGCCTCAGCGTCCTCACGCGCTTTTATGAGTATCTGGTTAGCTTCTTCCTTTGCATCGCTGATAGAGTTCTCGTACTGCTGACGGAGCTCTTCAGCCTCAGTCTTTGCCTTTTCGGCAGAGTCAAGGTTATCCTGTATAGTACGTGTGCGATCTGCTTTTATTTTATTTAAAGGTTTGAAAAGGAATATCCTGAGCAGAACGAACAGCAATACTGTATTGAATACAGCCCAGAAAATGCTCCAGAATGAAAAATCAAGCATTATTTGCCCTCCTTATGTGAATTTTGCAATGGTTTACTTGTTGCCAAGTGAAAGGATAATAAGGAGTGCTATAACGAAACCGTAGATAGCGGTAGCTTCTGCGAGGGCACAGCCCAGCAGGAGAGCAGTTCTGATATCGCCCTTAGCCTCAGGCTGACGAGCGATAGATTCAGTAGCTTTTGCGGTTGCAAGTCCTATACCAATGCCTGCGCCTGCGCCTGTAAGAACGGCAACAGCTGCGCCTAATGCGATTATTCCCATATTTATTTACCTCCGTGAAGTTGTTATCATTTTTCTTCTTCCTCTAATGCCTCTGCCATATACAGCGAGGTGAGGAACGCAAATACGTATGCCTGAAGCAGTCCGTCAAAAAGATCGAAGTATCCGCTTGCGATAACAGGCACACCGCCGGGGACACAGTGCTTGATAAGCTCCATAACTACGAATGCACCGAGAACGTTACCGAAAAGTCGCATACACAGCGACAGCGGACGTGTCACAAGGTCCAGCAGATTTATAGGGTTAAGGAAGCTTTTCAGCCATTTGACAGGACCTTTTTCGATAATGAACGAAGTCTGTACAAGTATGATAGCCATACCTGCAAGGGCAGCCGTTACATTTATGTCCTTTGTGGGCGGTACGAAGCCGAATACACCGATGATATTTGAAAAACCTATGTAAATGATGAAAGTCTCAAGTATGGGAACGTATTTCTTTCCCTTTGCCCCGAGTATTCCCGTAAAGAAGTTGTCGAGGAAGTCCATGAATGTTTCAAGTATACACTGTGAGCCTGTAGGGACTTTTTTCAGCTTTCTTGTTAATATTATGGACAGCAGTACCAGCACCGCTATTATTATCCAAGTTACCACACAGGAATCAGGAACGGGGATACCGCCGAATATAGGTATGGTGAACGCGGTGTGATTATCCAGCTGTTCCATTAGCTCTTCTGCCATGATAACACCTTCTTTCTGCGTATATTTACTGTAAAATAATAAAACGGAGACTGCAATTACACAAATCTCCGTTGATTGAGTCTTGATGAGGTAAAGATATACGTCCTATGGACTTGTAAAGCTGAGGGGCATATCTTGTCCACACTATAATATATAATATAACAAAACCGATATATTGTCAAGAGTTTGACGAAAAAAGTTACATAATCATTGGGAATGATATTATATAAAAAAGAGCAGTTTACTTTCCGTCGCCCTCTGACAGTTTTATGGCTCTGTCAAGACGTTCTATTGCACCTGAATTGAGCTTTTCCGTGAGCCTTACGCGGTCAAGTTCCTTTTTGAAGGTAGCAAGCTCGTTTGCTATTTTCCGCATAATATCTTCATTCTGTATCTGCTTATCCTCAAGTGCGCAGACTCTTTTTATCAGGTCATTTACATTTGCGGCAAGAGCCTCATTTGCGGAGTTCTGTTTTTCGCCGAATTCCGTAAGCTTTTCTCCTGCCTTGAAAGTACCAATCTTCTCGTGACCCGAAAAGGTATGCATTTTCTCCTTAGTAAGCTTAATATCAGACAATTTTTTCACTCCTTTTGAGTCTGAGATATCAGCTGCCCAGCGACAGTCCGTAGGAGCTGAGCTTCTGTCTCCAGTAATCAAGAGTATCCTTGATAGTCTGCTCCATAGTTATCTCCGCACGCCAGCCTGTATCCTCATTGATATGCGAAACATCGGGCTCGATGAGCGGTATGTCGGAAGCTCTCATACGGGCAGGATCACGTTTTACCTCTATGGGCTGGTTTGCATAGGAAAGTGCGGTATCGAGGATATACTGTATCTCAACAGCCTTTCCTCTGCCTACATTGTATACGTTTCCGCTCACGCCCTTTTCACCGAGGAGCCTGTAGGCTCTTACAACATCACGTACATCGGTAAAATCGCGCTTTGCCGAGAGATTTCCAACGCTTATGACAGGCTCTTTCATGCCCTTTTCTATCTCTGCTATCTGACGGCAGAAATCCGAGATAACGAAGATATTGCTCTGAGCAGGACCCGAGTGATTGAAAGCGCGGACCATTATTATATCCATTTTGTATGCACGGGTGTATATCTTGCCAAGCATATCCTGACAAGCCTTTGTAGCGGCATAAATATTGCCTGGATTTAGAGGCTCTGATTCAGAAAGGGGACAAGCTCCCTCGCGGATATAGCCGTATTCCTCGCCCGAGCCTATGAGGATAAGTCTTATGTCCTTCTTTTCTGCATCGCGGACAGCTTCCAGTACATTTATAGAGCCTACCACGTTTATCTCTGCGGTGAGCTGCGGACGCTTCCAGGAAACGGAAACGGAGCTCTGTGCAGCAAGGTGATATACGATATCAGGCTTGATATCGTCAAGAAGCGGCGATATATCCTCTTTTTTCAGTATGTCCAGCGTATGGACGGGACAATCTTCCTTTATTTCTTCATTTGGCAGACAAGTTGCGTGTACTTCCCAGCCTGCGGCTTTAAGCTCTCTTATGAGATAACCTCCCACAAAGCCTGCCGCACCTATTATAAGTGCTTTCATAAGTCCGCCTCCTTATATAGTTTTTATTTTAAAATGTCGTATAATTTTCCGAGTATGACTTTTTCGTTGAAATCGCTCTTTACACGCTCTGCGGCAGCTTTGCCGTATTTTTCGCGGAGCTCCTTGTCCTCGGCAAGTCTGTTTATTGCAGCTGCGAGAGCCTTTGGCGATGACGGGGGAACGGTAATTCCCGTCTGTCCATCGATACTTACGTAAGGTACTCCCGATTTAAGAGCCGTATTTATAACGGGTTTGCCGTATACCATAGCTTCGAGCTGCACTATTCCGAAAGCCTCGCTGGGTGCAACTGACGGCAGCACGAATATATCACAGTCGGCGTAAGCCTGTCTCAGTTCTTCATCGGGGAGAAATCCCAGAAAATGCACCTTTGGCTCCATATCGTGTGAGCTTACGAAGTTTCTGAGCTGGTCGCCGAGCTCGCCTGTACCTGCTATGAAAAGCTCGCAGCCTTTTACTTTTGTGAAGGCTTTGAGCAGCACATCTACCCCCTTATAATAGACCAGTCTGCCTGTGAAGAATACCTTTACACAGCTTTTGTCTGTGGCTTTTTCTGTCAGTATGCTGCGGCGCGGTACAGAGAGGTAGTCCTCGGGAGTTATACCATAGGGCAGTACTCTGCATTTATGGCTGTATTCGTTAAGATAAAGGGAATGTTTCACATGACCTTCAGTAGCCGTGAGTATGATATCCGCTCTTTTCAGCAGATAGCGCATGAAAGGCTTATAGAAAAACATGAGCTTTTTCTGCTTTACGATGTCGCTGTGCCATGATACCACAACTTTTCCCTTATAGCCCGAAAGCAGAAGTGCCGCATCGGCAAGTGGGAAAGGTACGTGTATATGCACAACATCGGCTTTTGCAGCCATTTTTCTGAAATGCCTTATAAATGAAAATGACAGCGGACACGAGAAATAAGTGCCGAGACTGCCTGTCCTCAGCAGCTCCACACCGTTCATTTTCTCTCTGATAGCCTTGCCTTTGCCGTCACGACAGACAAGAGCCTTTACGCTTACACCGTCAAGCTTGCCAAGTTCCTCGGAATACTGCCTGATAAGTGTCTCTATACCGCCGATATGCGGAAAATAAGCCTTGTTTACTTCAAGGATACGCAGTTTTTTACTCATTTTACAAGCTCCCTGTAGACTTCCATAAGCATTTCAGCCGAACGCTCCCAAGTGAAGCCCTTTGCTCTTTCGAGACCTTTTTCGCTAAGCTCTTTTCTCAGCTTTTCATCACTGTAGAGCCTGTAAAGTCCCTGTGCTATGCTTTTTACGGAATATGCATCGCATATCACAGCGCAGTCGCCTGTGACCTCGGGGAGTGAAGCTTCTCCCGAAGCAAGTACGGGTACTCCGCAAGCCATAGCCTCAAGGGGCGGCATACCGAATCCCTCGTAAACAGACGGGAAAACGAATGCAAGTGCGCCGCACATCAGGGGATTCATGTCCTCTGAGGGCACATATTTTGTGAAGATGATATTTTTTGTCATACCCAGCTTTTCAACACGGCTGTATATGCCGTCGTTGAGCCAGCCCTTACCGCCTGCAAGTACAAGCTTGGGAGCTTTTTCGCCCACCTTTTTTGCAAATGCAGCATAGGCGGAAATTAGTCTTTCAAGGTTCTTTCGGGGCTCGATAGTGCCTAAATAGAGGAAGTAATCGCCCTCTATCTCAAGGGACTTCTTTACCTCGGGTATGCGCTCGGGAGTCTCACAGGGGTGAAATCTTTCAAGGTCAACACCGCATGGTACTACCCTTATTTTATGTTCGTGTTGAGGAAAATACTTGATTATCTCAGTCTTTGAAAATTCCGAGTCTGTAACGATAAGGTCAGCGCGTTTCATCGAGCGTTTTAGTCCCGATACAAGCATGAAGCGTGTACGTCCGCGGACTGTCTCGGGGAAAGCCTTATAGACCATATCATGCACAGTTACCACCTTTTTGCCGTGTACAAAGGGGGGGATGATGTAGTTGAAAAAGTGAGTGATATCAGACTTTCTTCCGAAAAAGAAAGAGTAAGGTATAGGCAGGAAAGTGCTTACTGCACGATAAAGATAGCCTGAAAAGCTTGACGTATTGAGCTTTATCTGCTTCCCTGCAAACTGCTTCACACGCTTTTCACGCTCTTTATCACCGCTTGTGAAAAAGCTGTATTCGTATTTGTTTTCGGGGTGGAGCTGTGCGAGAGTCTGAGTCTGTCCAACTTCACACCAGCCTATACCCGTTATTTTATCGCTGCATATAGGTACAGCGTCGAAGGTTATTTTCAAATCAACTTCTCCACCTTTGTTTTTTATATCATACCTGAAACATGAGAGTCTAATTCTGCAATAAAGGCATCGGTCTGCCCACGGTCATAGCTGTTTGCCATCCAAAGGAAGAATTTCTCTTTTTTTAAGGGCATCTGCCTTACTTTGTCAAGCTCATCCATTGCGATTATCATATTCATGCCGTCTTTTATTTCGAGTATCAGATCATTGTAGGCAAAGATCTTTGCCTCAACGCTTTCCATGGTGTAGCCGCATCTTACGAGTTTTATTTTTGCAAAATCCGCAGCCTTATACATGAGGAGCTTCTTTTCCCAATCTCCAAGTATAAAATCGACTTTTTCGACCTCATAACCTTCTCCGTATATGGGGAGCGGTTCGGCTTTTAATTCTTCCACTCTTTTACGGACTTCGTCCTCAGTGAGTCCGCCGTATGTCAGCCCTGTGAAAAGCCTGCTGTATTCTTCGGTTCTTTCGCTGAATGAATAGATGTCATAGCCCTTATCTACTTTGAACAGTATCCTTCGATCGTCCATGTCTCTGTTTCTCCTTCGGCATTAATACTCAACTCAGAGCATGATCTTGTTGACTATTTCCTTTTCAAGCTCTGCGATATATTCATCGGTCTGAGGAACAGAAAAGCCCGAGCACGGCAGAAAAAGGCATTTTGCCTTTCTCATTGGCATATGCCTTATTTTCAGAAGTTCCGCATTTATTGCAGCATCTGAAAGGTTAGCTTCATCTATTGCTAAGATCAGGCTGTTGTATGCGTCTATTTTAGCAAGTACATCTTTTTTATCATATCCGCCGAATGCGGAATCCAAATAATTTCCCATAATAACGCTCCTTTCAGAAAGCGTTGTAATTTTATTTGAATGCTTTTGCTATACCCTTTTCAAGGTCTGCGATGTAGGCATCGGTATCCTCTATGGAGAAGCCTATCTTGCCGAATAACCCGCCCTTTTCCTTGGAAAGCGGCTGCTGGTGGATAAGCTCCAGCTCAGCCTTTGCCTTATCAAGGGGCAGACCGTTCTGCATTGCGGTTATAAGAATGTTGTAAGCGTCAAGTTTTTCGATGAAAGACTGCTTGTTGTAGCCGCCTTTCTGGTCTCTTATAATATCAAGTTCCATATTAGTATTTACTCCCTTATCATATTTACAGCCAACCGAGCCCCCTATTAAAAGCCATATTATATGACTTTCCGGTCAGTTGTTATTTTGTGTGGTTTGTTTTGCGGTGTGTATTGCTAAAAGGAAAATGCTATGCAAGTATAATTATTATTTGCCTTTAAGAGCATCCATTAACTGTGCATCGAGCTCTTCTATGAGTCTGTCGACCTGTTCAACTGAATAGCCGTATTTGCTGAAAAATCCGCCTTTAACTCTTTTGAGAGGAAGCTGCCTGAGCCTTTCGATATGAGGCATCATTTTTGCGGCGATAGTTTTCGGATCTTTTGCGAAATCTACGAGCATATCATATGCTTGCAGCTTTGTTAAAGCCGAATTCTCGGTATAGCCTCCCTCTTCTTTTTCAAGCGGCTCTTTTATATGAGTGAAACGGTTCATATCAGCCGAGTATTTCTTTGACCTTAATCTCGTTCTGAACAAGCTCAAGATCGTTCTTTACCATTCTTTCAACAAGCTCTGAGAAGTTTATTTCACGCTTCCAGCCGAGAGTTTTTTCAGCCTTTGAAGGATCGCCGAGAAGTATATCAACCTCAGCAGGGCGGAAGAACTTCTTGTTTACCTTTACGATAGTCTTGCCGTTTGCCTTGTTTATACCTATCTCGTCAACTCCGCTGCCCTGCCATTCAACGTCTATGCCGACGTGTTTGAATGCAGTCTCAACGAACTCACGGACAGTTCTTGTCTCGTTTGTAGCGATAACATAGTCGTCTGGCTTGTCCTGCTGGAGCATGAGCCACATAGCGCGTACATAGTCCTTTGAGTGACCCCAGTCACGCTTAGAGTCCATGTTTCCGAGCTCCATGTACTCCTGTACGCCCAGCTTGATACGTGCAGCAGCGTCTGTGATCTTACGTGTAACGAACTCGATACCGCGACGCTCTGACTCGTGGTTGAAAAGGATACCAGAGCAAGCGAAAAGACCGTAGCTCTCGCGGTAGTTCTTTGTGATCCAGTGACCGTAGAGCTTAGCTACGCCGTATGGGCTTCTTGGATAGAAAGGAGTTGTCTCCTTCTGAGGAGTCTCCTGTACAAGACCGAACATTTCGGAAGTAGAAGCCTGATAGAAGCGAGCTTCGGGCTTTACTATACGGATAGCCTCAAGCATATTTGTAACGCCGAGAGCGTCAATGTCAGCAGTTCCGAGAGGAGTGTCCCAGCTTGTAGCCACGAAAGACTGTGCAGCAAGGTTGTATACCTCGTCAGCCTGTGAAATTCTCATAGCTGATATAAGTGAAACAGGGTCTGTCATATCTGCGTAGATAAGGTTCACCTTGTCCTTGAGATGAGCGATATTGCCGTAGTCAACGGTAGCCTTTCTTCTCCAGATACCGTAAACGTTGTATCCCTTTTCGAGAAGGAGCTCTGCAAGGTAAGAGCCGTCCTGACCTGTAATACCTGTAATAAGTGCGTTCTTCATATATATTATCTCCTTATAATTGATTCATAATTAAGAATTCATAATGCATAATTGCGGTGTCGGCTCACGCCGACAGATATAAAAAGCGTTATAAGCATTATGAATTATACCAGTTCTGTTCTTTCCTGCTCTTTGAGCTGAGCGATGACCTTTTTAACGTCCTGTGTATTGTTCTTTGAGCATACAAGGAGCACATCGTCCGTATCAACGATGATAAGATCTCTTGTACCTACAGCAGCAACAAGGCGTTTTCCGCCGCATACAGTTGTACGCTTTGAATCTATAGTGATAACATCGCCGTCGATGTAGTTGTTGTCGTCATCTGTCTCGTTGATACGCTCAACAGCCAGCCAGCTTCCAACGTCGTCCCAGCCGAAGCTGCCGGGGATAGTGTAGATATGCTTTGCTTTCTCCATGATACCGAAGTCTACCGACTCGCTTCTGAAAGCTGTGAATTCCTTTACGAGAGTCTCATTGAACTGCGGAGTTCCGTAAGCCTGTCCTATGCGGACTGCACCCTCATAGATATCGGGCATGAGATTCTGCATATTCAGCATTATGGAAGAGAGTTTCCACACGAACATACCACTGTTCCAGAGGTACTTGCCAGACGCAAGGTACTCCTTTGCTTTTGCAAGGTCGGGCTTTTCAACAAAACGCTCAACAGCGTATACATCGCCCTTTTCCTCGCCGAAATTGATATAGCCGTAGCCTGTCTCGGGATATTCGGGAGTAATACCGATAGTAACGAGACGCTTGCCTTTTTCGGCAGCCTTGATAGCCTTTTTAAGTGTATTTATATAAATATCCTCATAGCCGATAAGGTGGTCTGAAGGGAGCACCAGCATTACAGCATCTTCATACTTTCTGTTTATTACAGCTGCTGCAAAAGCGATACACGGAGCAGTGTTCCTTGCGCATGGCTCGGCAAGGATATTCCCTCTCGGGATATTTGGGAGCTGCTCATTCACAAGGTCGATATAAGCTGCATTGGTAACGATATAGATATCCTCAGCCTCAACTATTGGTGCGAGTCTTTTTACAGTTTTCTGTATCATGGTCTCGCCGTCCCTTGTAAGCGAGAGGAACTGCTTGGGACAAGCATTGCGGCTCTTTGGCCAGAAGCGTTCGCCTCGTCCGCCAGCCATGATAACTGTGGTGGTTTTCATTTTGTATCCTCCTTTTGGTTCATGTTCTTCGGAATGAGAAGTCCTTCGGCAGTTTCTGCGTTATTCTTAGGTGGGAAGAACATTGTCTTTATTGTCATAAGAATTATCTGAAGGTCAAGACGTATTGAGTAGTTTTCAATGTACATCAGATCCATTTTCAGCTTGTCATAGGGAGTTGTATCATATGCACCTGTAACCTGTGCATAGCCCGTAAGACCTGCTTTGACCTTGAGTCTGAAGCCGAATTCGGGCATTTCCTTTTTGTATTCCTCTGTGAGCTCGGGACGCTCGGGGCGCGGACCTACTACGGACATATCTCCTTTGAGTATGTTGAGAAGCTGCGGGAACTCGTCCACACGGAATTTCCTCAGTATCTTTCCAACGGGAGTTATACGGTCGTCCTCTTCGGAAGCAAGGCGTGCCTTGCCGTCTTTTTCAGCGTCAACTATCATGCTGCGGAATTTATACACATAGAATTCCTTTCCGTTGAGGGTAAGACGCTTCTGCTTGTAGAATACAGGACCTCTGTCGTAGAGCTTTACAGCGATCGCCGATATGAGCATGAAGGGAGCGGCAGGAATGAGGGCGATAAGCGAGAATACTATGTCAAATATGCGCTTTACCAGCTGCTGCTCGAAATCAAGACCGTAATTGCGGCAGAGCATGAGAGGAGTATCGAACAGACGTATATCGTCTGCTCCTCTTATTATAATATCCGATATTTTCGGTGCGATATACGCACGTTTTGAGTGCTCGAAGCAGAATTTGAGGTAGTCATTACGCTGCTCGGCAGGGATATCGCAGACGATAGCACCCTCGTACTTCATAATGAGCTCTTTCACCTTGTCCTCGGGCTCGTTTATGCTTATGGACTCGCATATCATGTACTTGTCCACTCGCTGGCTCATTTTCAGTACCAGTGATGCAGCCTGATGACTGCCGTAGATGATGACCAGCTTTCTCGGCGGATACATCATGAAGTAGACCTTTCCTGCCAGAAGCGTCCATATGGCTATGGCGCCGAGATCGACACCTGTCATATACACCACAGGCGTAACGGGCATGAAATGTCGTCCTATAAGGCTGATGACGAAATACGACACCACGTTCACACATATCATGGATATCATCTGGGAGTAAAGCATATCGGTCTTTTTGAGGTAGCCCAGCTTGAAGCCGCCGTAGGCTCTGAAAAACAGCCATACCAGCAGGCAGTATATAGCGATGAGCACCCAGTTTCCTCGCCTGTAGTAAGGCAGGACGATCTGCTCGCTGTAGTTCCTGTACCATACAAAGGCGAAAATGCCTGTAAGTATGCCAAGCAGGAGCATAGCAGAAATGAAAGTAACAAATCTTTTATATAGATCTCTGTTTTTGTTCATAATCCTTTATCCATCGGTTCGCGGACACAAGTCTCCTTCGGGTTTGTTTTTTATATTTCTCGTGTTATGCTGTATCAAACAACACAAAATCATTATATCAAATCGTCAGAGCTATGTCAATACGAATTGACGGAAATGGCAAAAAACGACCGCTTTTTATTGCTATTTGCACAAAAGGTTCAGCTCACGGATATAGTACATTCAGGATAGTAATGAGCGATGATATCGCGCCAGCTTTTGCCCTCCTCAGCCATAGCATTCGCACCGTACTGGCTCATTCCCACACCGTGTCCGTAGCCCTTGGTGGTTATTACGGCGGTATCGCCCTCGATACGCACATCAAAGCTTGCGGAGCGCAGACCGAGTGCAAGCCTTATATCGTTTCCTGTTGCGGACTTTCCGCCCACATCGGCTGACAGGACAGTCCCTGCGTCTGATGCGGTATGTATCTTTATCCATTCCGACATATCCTCGCCGAGAGATATGCCGTAAAAGGCTGCTTCAAGGGCAGCTTTCAGCTCACTCTGTGAAAACTTCTTTTCCTCACGGAATTTCGGTGCGGTAAGATCTGAGCGGCTGTCAACTTCCACGAGGTAATCCACGGGAGTTCCCCATACGTTTTCCGCACTTTCCGTATAGCCTGCGGACATGGAGTGGAAAGCGGCTATGATAGGCGCGTCATCGTATGTGATTATGTATGGCAGGACTTCATCGACGGCGGCGGATATTTTGCCGTAGCTCTCCTCAAACCTTTCACCGAACCGTTCACGCGCCTGTTCTTTTGTGAAGAAACCCTGATATACTGCGGTATCATTGGAAAAATCAGCACCGCCGAGCTCTGGAGTAGGCGAAGCCTTTTCGCGCAGCCGCTGCCTTTCGGCGTAGGTGTGAGCGGCTACAGCCTGAGCTTTGAGGGCTTCATCACAGAAAGATGCAGGCATTTCCGCACAGACAGCTCCGATAACATAGTCGCGGACGGGTACTTCAAACACCTTTCCGCTTTCGGTGTCAAGCACCTTGTACGGCTCATCTGAGCATATAGCCTTTTTTGTACTTTTATCCCCGGAAAAGTCGGCTTCATTCGGCTGTATCTGTCCTGTGTCTTTCGCAGAGACATTCTTTCCGTAAAAGCAGGCAGGGAATACGGGGATAAGAGTTACGGCAGCTGTTAAAAGCAGTGCGGCGGCAAGATATTTTTTCATAAGCTTCTCCTTTGGTCACAGTGTATAAGAACGTTTGTTTTGAACAGCGGTTTATATACGAAATAACATTTGACATTAAACAGAATATGGTGTATAATTAATAATGAATATGTTTTAGGAGTGTGATCATAATGCCTTCATTCATTTCAGGGGCTAATATTACAGATTTATGCGGCAGACTTGCTGATAATACCGCTATAGATCCAAAACTTTATGAAAAATATCATGTTAAGAGAGGACTCCGCAACAGTGACGGCACAGGTGTAATGGCGGGAATAACCAATATCTGCAACGTTCACGGTTATGTTATGAATGAGGGAGAAAGAGAGCCTATCCCCGGACAGCTCATCTACAGAGGATATAATATCAACGATCTCGTTGCCAATGTTGAAGAGGACGACCGCTACGGATATGAGGAGACAGCTTTCCTTCTGCTTTTCGGTCATCTCCCTAATGCAAAGGAACTGAAAACTTTCAGTTCATATATTTCAGTAAAAAGAGACCTCCCCAACGGCTTCGTTGAGGATATGATACTCAAAGCACCGTCAAAGAATATCATGAACAAGCTGGCACGTTCCGTACTGGCTCTGTATTCCTACGATGACGAGTGCGAGAACAAGGGACTCGAAAACGAGATGCGCACTGCTGTGAGCCTTATCGCAAAGCTCCCTGTTATCATGGCTAACGCTTATCAGGTAAAGCGCAGGGTATTCGATAACCAGAGCATGATAATGCACCCTATCAACTATGAGGAAAACACAGCTCAGTGTATACTTTCGCTTCTCCGTCCCGACAGACAGTACACAAAGGACGAGGCACAGATGCTTGACCGTCTGCTCATGTTACAGGCAGAGCACGGCGGCGGAAACAACTCCACATTTACCTGCCGCGTACTTACTTCTTCGGGTACTGATCCTTATTCTGCTTATTCATCAGCTATATGCTCACTGAAAGGACCACGCCACGGCGGTGCTAACCTTCAGGTTATAAATATGCTTGACAATTTCAAGGCAAATATCAAGAACTGGGAAGACGAGGGCGAAGTTGCTGATTATATGCGCAAGACCATACGCAAGGAGACAAACGACCACTCAGGTCTTATCTACGGTATGGGTCATGCTGTATATACAATCTCCGATCCCCGTGCAGTTATACTCAAGAAGAAGGCTTTCGAGCTTGCAAAGGGCAAAGAGATCGAGGCTGAATTCAGACTTCTCGAAACTATCGAACGTCTTACACCTGAGGTATTCCTCGAAATGAAGGGCAATACAAAGACCATGTGTGCAAACGTTGATATGTACTCGGGTCTCGTTTACAGAATGCTCGGTATCCCTGATGAGCTTTTCACTCCGCTTTTCGCTATTGCGCGTATGGCGGGCTGGGCAGCTCACCGCATGGAAGAGATACTTACAGGCGGAAGGATCATCCGTCCTGCTTACAAGGCTATCGCAAAGGAAAAGGAATACATAAAGCTCGAAGAGCGTGAATGATCTTGAATTATGAAAAAAACATCATTGCTTCTGACAGCTGTGCTTACAGCGTCAGGGCTAAGCAGCTGTACCTTTGGTGCGAGCATAGATACACTTATGGCTCCGCCGAAGCTCAGTGTTGAGCAGGAGCAGATATATTCTGCACTGACCACTGCGCACGGTACGGCGATAAGTCTTAAATATCCGAAAACAGGAAAATATCTTTCCGCTTTCATAGTCGAGGATATTGACGGTGACGGCGGCAATGAAGCACTGGTTTTCTATGAGAGAAAAGACCATGCAGCCGATGAAAATCCGCTGCGTATAAACATACTTGATAAGAAAAACGGCGAATGGAGCTCGGTATGGGACGATGCTGCGGAAGGCAGCGAGATAGAAAAGGTCATCATCTCAAAGCTTGGTTCAAACGACCGCATAAACCTTATCATAGGCACAAGCATGATAAACCGTTCTGAAAAGAACGTATCCATATACAACTACGCCGACGGCAAGCTCACCGAGCCTCCTACGTTTTCGGCTTCATATTCGTTCATTGATGTGCAGGATCTTGACATGGATAATGAATATGAGTTTCTGAGGCTGGCAAAGTCAGTCAATGAGGCTCCTGCATTTGCTGAGGTATATGAGCTCGACGATAAAGGCAAGTACCTCAAGACGATACTTGAACTCAGCGGAAAGTTCAGTGAGTTTGAAAACATAAGCTACGGCAAGGTCGGCGATTCTGAAATGGGTATATATATCGATGCTTTATCGGGAGCCGGCTCAATTCAGACCGATGTTCTGTACATGAAGGACGGCATACTGAAAAAGATCTTTGAAAATTCCGAGCAGTCAGAGTCTACTGTACGTCCCGCAGGCTGTACCTGCTTCGATGTTGACGGTGACGGCAGCCTTGAGATACCTAAACAGATCATAGCTCCGAGCTATGAGGCTTCTGCCGTGGGAGAACAGCTCAAACTGACCGAATGGAAGCACATAAACAGTAATTATGAGCTTGAACAGCAGTATACATCTTATTACAGTCTCAATGACGGATATATCTTCGTTTTCCCCGAAAGGTGGAAAGATAAGGTAACTGTAAAGCGAGACGTAGTCAATGATGAGATAGTTTTCTGCGCTTATGATGAAGAAGGTATGGGCAGGGAGCTTCTGCGTATTTTCTGTGCGGAGGATCAGCCTTCCCGTGAGGATCGCATCTCGGGCGGATATATGCTCATGCATTCAAAGGGAGATTCATCGTGTCTCGCGTGTATCCCTGCAAATTCCGGTACAGACGATGACGGTCTCGGTCTGACACCTGCGGAGGCAGCTATCGGTTTCAGATTCAGAGATTGATATATACTTACTCGTTCAAAGGAGTGAAAACAGATGAAACGTATACTTATATGCGAAGACGAGGATACTATCCGCGAATTCGTTGTAATAAATCTTAAACGTGCAGGATATGATGTAGTCGATGTGAACTGCGGAGAAGCTGCCCTCAAGACCTTTGAGGCTGAACACGGCAACTTCGATATCGTCCTGCTGGATATTATGATGCCCGGTATAGACGGTTTTACGGTCTGCAAGAAGATACGTGAGAAAAGCTCGACTATCGGTATCATAATGCTTACCGCAAGAACTCAGGAAATGGACAAGGTCAGCGGACTTATGATAGGTGCTGATGATTATATAACAAAGCCGTTTTCACCTTCCGAGCTTACTGCCCGCGTTGATGCAATATACAGGCGTGTGTGCATGAGCTTTATCAAGAATGAAAAACAGTCTGTCATAGAAAGCGGACCTTTCGTGCTCAATCTCAAGAGCCGTACAGTCACAAAGGACGGAGCTCCCATAGAGCTTACACAGGTAGAGTATCAGATACTCGAATTCTTTATGAACAACAAGAATACCGCTCTCGACCGCGCAAGCATACTCAACCATATCTGGGGCGAGAGCTATTACGGCGATGATAAGATCGTCGATGTAAATATCAGACGTATACGCATGAAAATAGAGGAAGAACCGTCAAGCCCGAAATACATCATAACTATATGGGGCTATGGATACAAGTGGAATGATATTCAGTAATGGCTAAAAAGAGTATCACAAAGCGGTGGATATTCAACAACCTGGGTGTTGTTGTGCTCGCGCTTCTTGTAATAGAAATGGCTATAGTCTATGCGATACAGAATTACTTCTACAGCTCTGCAAAGCAGTATATCGTCTCAAAGCTGAATGCTGTCACAAGTATCCTGAGTATGCATTCTCAGGACAGCTCAACGAATTTCTCATCTGAAATGAGAAATATGCTTGAAACATTCAACGAAAAAGACAAGATAGAGCTTATGGCAGTAAACTCAAAGGGAAGAGTTGTGCTTACCTCGTCGGGATTTTCTCCCGATGCGGATGATGTTATGCCTGATTACGTAAAAGCTATGGAATCGGGCGAAGGCTCTCATGTTTACAAGATAGGCGGCGGAGAAAAGGTCCTGGCAGTATCACAGTCCATATCTTCAATGAGCAGTGAATACAGCGCAGTAAGAATGGTAACATCTCTTACGGACATAGACGATACCATAAAGAACTATACAGCTGCGGTAACTGTAGTATGTATAACGATTATCCTGATAATAATTATAACGGGTCTGTATTTTGCAGGCTCTATCGTAAGACCTATCAGGCAGATAAGCGGTATCGCCCGAAAATACGCTATGGGCGATTTTACGACACGTATAGACAACGACAGCGATGACGAGATAGGCGACCTCTGTACTGCCATAAACAATATGGCTGACGAGCTTTCAACTGCCGAGGCTATGAAGAATGAGTTCATTTCTTCCGTGTCTCACGAGCTGAGAACGCCTCTTACCGCCATAAAGGGCTGGGCTGAAACGCTTATGATAGACGGCGGCGGCAGTCCCGACACTATGAAAAAGGGTGTCAAGGTCATAGTGACCGAAGCTGAACGTCTGTCGCAAATGGTTGAGGAGCTTCTTGACTTCTCACGTATGCAGAACGGACACTTCACACTTCAGAATGCAAATATGGATATCCTCGCCGAGCTTGGTGACGCTGTGCTCATATACAGCGACAAGGCAAGGCGTGAAGATAAAAAGATAATATATGACGAGCCTGAGATGCTCCCCTTCGTTTTCGGCGATAAGAACCGTATCAGGCAGGTATTCATCAATGTTATCGACAATGCTGTCAAGTATTCCTCGGCAGGTGATACAGTGACCATAAAAGCCTATGAATCGGGCGACAGTGTTATAGTATCAGTTGCGGATACAGGTCTTGGCATAAAACAGAGCGACCTTGCAAAGGTCAAGACTAAATTCTACAAGGCTAATCACACACGCCGCGGTTCGGGTATCGGTCTTGCCGTTGCCGACGAGATAATAAGTATGCACGGCGGAACACTGGATATCGACAGTGAGGGTGAGGGCAAGGGCACTAAGGTCACTATCTCACTTCCTGCGGTAAAGCCGTAAGGCACAGGCATTACTATTTTCAATAAGGTGAAAAAATGGGAAACAATACTAACTCAAATACAAAGGAAAAATTCAAATCCAAAATAGGCGGTCAGGCACTGGTCGAGGGCATAATGATGCTCGGACCAACTACAGGTGCTATGGCTTGCAGACTTCCCGACGGTACTATCGACCTTGAAACATGGGAAGAAAACAACGGAAAGAACGCTCCGTGGTACAGAAAAGTCCCCCTTGTAAGAGGCTGTACCAATTTCGTCATATCTCTCACAAAGGGCTATAAGTACATGATGAAGTCGGCTGAAAAGCAAATGGTCGATGATGAAGAGGAAGACGACAAGAAGAAGGACAAGAAAAAGGCAAAAGCCGAAAAGTCTGAGAATGTTGCAGCTGAAGCTGCCGCAGATACAGCTGCTGCTGAGGCTGCTGCCGACAAGACTGCGGAGACTTCCGAAAAAAGCGGCGAAAAAAAGGAAGAGAAGGAAAAGGACACAGTTACCGATATATTCATGTATCTGGGCATACTTATCGGTGTTGCAATGGCAATAGGACTCTTTGTGTTCCTGCCAAAGTGGCTTGTGGGACTTATCCCCTCTGTAAAGGAGCACCGCATTGTCCGCTCGCTTCTTGAGGGTATCGTAAAGATAGTGCTCTTCGTGCTTTATATGTACCTTGTTAGCCTTATGAAGGACATCAAAAGGCAGTATATGTACCACGGCGCAGAGCATAAGACAATTGCCTGCCATGAGGCTGAACTGCCTCTTACTGTGGAGAATGTCCGCAAGCAGACACGTTTCCACAAACGCTGCGGAACAAGCTTCATATTCATAGTGCTTATCGTAAGCATACTCGTTATGTGCCTTGTACCGTTTACGGTAACATGGCAGCGTATCGTTGCATCACTGATACTTCTCCCTCTTGTTGTGGGAATTTCATATGAGTGTATACGTCTTGCGGGAAATAACGATAATACCTTTACAAGGATATTATCCGCTCCGGGACTTGCTATGCAGCGCATAACCACCCGTGAGCCCGATGACAGCATGATAGAGATAGCTATTGCAGCTATGAAGCCCTGCATACCCGAGAACAAGGAGGAGGACAAGTGGTAAGCCGCGGTGAGCTTTTCGCAGAATGCCGCAGCATTATCGCACAGCGCGATGAGGACACGGCTGACTTTGATACCACTTGTATCTTTCAGGACCTGCTTGGTGATAAAACGCCCATGTTCCTGCCGAAAGATCCTGTACCTGACGAGAAAGCAGCAGAGATTCGCTCACTTGCCAAAAGACGTGCTGAGGGCTATCCCTTGCAGTATCTTCTCGGACAGTGGGAATTCTGGGGCTGCAACTTCAAAGTAGGCGAGGGCGTTCTTATACCGCGCCCCGATACGGAGACTCTTGTGGAGCAGGTGCTTGACATCTGCCGCAGGATAAAGCTGAAAGCCCCCAAGATAGCAGATCTTTGCAGCGGAAGCGGCTGTATCGCAGTTGCTCTGAAAAAAGAGCTTCCCGAAGCCGATGTTTACGCTGTTGAGCTTTCGGACGTGGCACTTGGCTATTTAAAGCAGAATACCGCTGCAAACGGCTGCGGTGATATACATATTATAAAAGGTGACGTGCTGAAAAGAGATACTGCAATGTCTCTTGCGGGACTTGATATACTTGTCAGCAATCCGCCTTATCTTACATCACAGGATATGAGCGAGCTCCAGACAGAGGTCACTCATGAGCCTGCATCTGCGCTGTTCGGCGGAGATGACGGACTGAGCTTCTACAGAGCTATGACGGAGCTGTGGAAAACGTCCGTTAAAGGCGGCGGCTTCATTGCCTATGAATTCGGCATGGGGCAGCATGATGATGTAAAAGCCATACTTGAAAAAAACGGCTTCACAGATGTGGAGCTCAGAAAAGACGGCGGCGGCATAATAAGGACAGCAGCCGCACGTAATACCATAGAAACAGACCTGATATAACGTAACGATCGGAGGAAATACCAATGGCAAAAAAGGAGCTTGCTAAAAAGCCCACTGTTGTAAGAGTTACTACAAAAGAGGATAAAAAGACTGCTCTTGAGGGAGCTCTCAAGCAGATAGAAAAGAAGTACGGTGCAGGCGCAGTTATGCGTCTCGGACAGACTAAGACGCTGAATGTTGCTGCTATACCAACAGGCTCTATGACTCTGGATATGGCACTTGGCATAGGCGGCGTTCCGAGAGGACGTATCGTTGAGATATACGGACCTGAAAGCTCAGGTAAGACCACAGTTGCACTTTCCATAGTCGCTCAGGCTCAGAAAGCAGGCGGCGAAGCTGCGTTCATCGACGTTGAACACGCTCTTGACCCTGTGTACGCAAAGGCTCTTGGTGTAAATATCGACGATCTTCTCGTATCACAGCCTGACAGCGGTGAGCAGGCACTTGAAATTGCCGAGGCTCTTATCCGTTCGGGCGCTATCGACGTTATCGTACTTGACTCTATCGCAGCTATGACTACCCGTGCCGAGATAGACGGCGAAATGGGTGATCTCCATGTGGGACAGCTTGCAAGACTTATGTCACAGGCTATGAGAAAGCTCACAGCAGCTATCTCAAAGTCAAACTGTGTTGCTATATTCATAAACCAGATCCGTGAAAAGATCGGTGTTATGTACGGAAATCCCGAGACTACCCCGGGCGGACGCGCTCTGAAGTTTTATTCATCAGTCCGTATCGAGGTAAGAAAGGGTGAGATACTCAAATCAGGCGCAGATGTTATCGGTGCAACAACAAAGTGCAAGATAGTAAAGAACAAGGTAGCACCGCCTTTCAAGGAATGTCAGTTCGACCTTATGTACGGTACAGGCATATCCCGTACAGGCGAGGTGCTTGATCTTGCCGTTGATCTTGATATCATCAAGAAGGGCGGTTCATGGTTCAGCTATAAGGATCAGAAGCTTGGACAGGGACGTGATAACGTCAAGGAGCTGCTCCAGAATGATGAGAACCTTATGAAGGAGATAGAGGAGCAGATACTTGCTCACAAGGACGAGCTTGACAATGCAGCTCCAAAGAAGAGCAGCAAGGCAGCCGCAGAGGCTGATGCTCCGAAGTCTGAGGGAGCTGAAGCTGTTGACAGCGAAGATGTCCTCGCAAACTTTGACGAGGATTTCGAGGAGTTCACTCCTGCTGAGGAATAATGAAGATTACTTCGGTCATGCGATATAAAGGCTCGACCTACGAAGCGGAGCTTGATGACGGACGAAAGCTGTACCTTCATGCTGATATAATAACCGATTTCGGCATACACGCAGGCATGGAGACAGACCGCGATACCCTCAGAAAGATCATATACGCTTCAAATTTTCGCAGAGCCTATCAGCGGGCACTTTACCTGCTGGATTACAGGGACTATACCTATTCGGAAATGTACAAAAAGCTCATTGAGAATTACAAGAGCGAGCCGCTGTGTACGGCGGTAATGAAAAGGCTTACAGAGCACGGCTTTATAGATGATGTGAGATATGCCGAGCGCATGGCGCGCAAGCTTGTAGAAGTGAAGAAATACGGCTACAGGCGGTCAAAGCGTGAGATAATGCAGAAAGGCATAGATCAGTTCACAGCTGAGGACGCTCTCACCCCCTATTCGGAAGCCTATCATGACAATATCATGGAGCTTCTTCGTACTAAACATTCCCGATATCTCATAGACCGTGAGGATAGGAAATCAATAGAAAAGGTCAAAAGTGCGCTTGTGCGGTACGGTTATGATTTTACCGAGATAAACCGCGCTGTGAAGGAATACTTCGAGAACACTGACGGACCTGAGGAGGAAAACTGATATGGCGATCAAGGTGGGTATGGTATCCCTTGGCTGTTCAAAAAATCTTGTTGATTCGGAGCGTATGCTCTATAAACTGAAAAGCCACGGATATCAGCTGGTAACAGAGCCGGGACTTGCCGATGTTGCGGTAGTCAATACCTGCGGATTTATCAAGTCCGCAAAGGAAGAGGCTATAGATACCATTCTTGAACTTGGAAAACTCAAAGAAGAGGGAACACTGAAAAAGATCATCATAACAGGCTGTCTCGTTGAGAGATACAAGGAGGAGGCTGCCGAGCAGTTCCCCGAGGCAGATGCTGTTATAGGTATAGGTGATACTAAGGATATCGTCGATATCCTCGATAATGTACTTGCAGGTGAACGCTGCGTACACTTTGCACCTAAGCTCGATGCTGAGCTGAGCGGCGAAAGGATAATATCCACACTGCCGTTTTTCACATACCTCAAAGTAGCTGAGGGCTGTTCAAACTGCTGTACCTACTGTGCTATACCTCTTATAAGAGGTAAATTCCGCAGCGTACCAATGGAAGATGTGCTTAAAGAAGCTCGTTTTCTCGCTGAGAACGGAGTTACAGAGCTGGTAGTCATAGCGCAGGATACCGCACTTTACGGCAATGACCTGTACGGCGAGCCAAAGCTTGCGGAGCTTCTTACGGAGCTTTGCAAAATAGACGGACTTCGCTGGATACGTACTCTTTATTGCTATCCCGAGCGCATCACAGACGAGCTTCTCGATGTGATCGCACGTGAGGAAAAGATAGTGAAGTATCTTGAGATACCAATACAGCACTGCAACGGAGATATCCTCTCCCGTATGAACCGCTGGGGCGATACGGAGAAGCTTGAAGCTCTCTTTGCTCATATAAGAGAAAAAGTCCCGAATATCATACTCAGGACAACGCTTATCACAGGTTTCCCGGGGGAGACAAAGGAGCAGTTTGAAGAGCTTGCGGAATTTGTCAAAAGAGTCCGTTTTGACAGGCTTGGCTGTTTTGCATATTCCCGTGAAGAGGGTACAAAGGCTTATGATTTTCCCGACCAGATCGACGAGGAAACTGCCGCTCACCGCGCAGATATAATCATGGAGCAGCAAATGCTCATAAGCTGTGAAAACAATGAAAAGCTTATGGGAGCAGAGCTTACCGCAGTCGTTGAGGGCTTTGACAAGTTCGGTGAATGCTGGTTCGGCAGGACCGCACTTGATGCCCCTGACATAGACGGAAAGGTGTTCTTCACATCAGAAACACCACTTGAGATTGGCGATTATGTTAAAATAAGGATCACCGATACTCTCGATTATGATTTGATAGGAGAGGTGATAGACCAATGAATCTGCCTAACAGGCTGACTCTTCTCAGAGTCATACTGATCCCGTTTTTTCTGCTGTTTATGTATATAGACGTTCCGCTGCATTACGGTATAGCGTTGCTGATATTCTCAGTCGCTTCCATAACGGACGCTCTTGACGGAAAAATAGCGAGAAAGCGAAATCTGGTAACAAATTTCGGAAAATTCCTTGATCCTCTGGCTGATAAAGTGCTTGTAATAGCGGCTCTTACAGTATTTGTAGAGCTGTCAGAGGTAAAAATGGGAGCAATACCGCTCATAATCATTACAGCCCGCGAGTTTATGGTCTCAGGATTAAGGCTTCTCGCGGCTAACAGCGGAATAGTAGTAGCTGCCGGTGTATGGGGTAAGCTGAAAACAGCTTTTACAATGGTAGCGATAATTGCGATATTATTCTGGCTGTGTCTTTGTTTTGATTTTAGTATTGATTTCCCCGAGACATTCAGAAATGCGATAGACAACATAGTTGTGCCTGTCCTTGTCTGGATCTCAACTGTTCTAACTGTGATATCGGGAGCAGTCTATCTTAAAGGTTATTGGCATCTTATAGATTCCGATAAATAATATATTTAACACTATGATATACTAAGGATTATTGAAAGGATTTTTACTATGAAACATTGTGCAGGATACGTAAGGTATTTAGTAGCTATCAAAGAATTGAGCGAAACAGATGATGATGTTCGCTGTGTGAACATATCAAAGCATCTTGGTGTCTCAAGACCAAGCGTCAGCAAAATGCTGCGCTGTCTGGCTGACAGCGGATATGTTTATGAGGACTTCTGCAACAGCGTTGTCCTTACTCCTGAGGGAGAAAAAGCGGTTGAAGAGATATTCTCGTCATTCAGCGAGGTATATACATTTTTCCATAACTTCCTCAAATTCCCACAGCAGGAGTCACACGATCAGGCTGTAAAATTCGTAACAGAATTTCCGCATGATACCTGTGAAAGACTAAAGATCATCGTAAAACGTACTTTAAAGAAAATTGAAGCATAATGAAAAGCGGTACACGTTCGTGTACCGCTTTTTGTATCGTATATTTGGCTAAAAATCGGCAGTTGTCGGCACAATTACTAAATCAGGCAAGCGGTTTTACAGCTGTTTGCATAAAATAATGTTAACCCAAGGTAACAAACAATTCATGTTTAAACATTTAATGTACAATGTTAAGCAGAGATTGCGCATTCTCAAAAATCGCATAACGAGAAAATTATAAAGAAAAGGAATGTTAAAAATGAAAAACACTATCAAAAAAACAGCAGCAGTACTTTCAGCAGCAATTCTTGGCGCACTTCCAATGGCAAATTTACTTACAGCTAATGCAGCACTTCCGAACGATAAGGTAAAGTATGTATACGGCGATATAAACTTTGACGGAAAGATCAACAATCTGGATGCAAGCCTGACCTATTCTCCATCTTCTTTAAGCGCAGCTCAGAAAAAACGTGCTGACGTTAACGGTGACGGAAAAATCACAAGTGCTGATAGAAATATAATACTTGCTCATGTTTCCAATGTAAGTGCAGGTCTCAAGGTTTATGGCGATGCTGACGGTAATGGTGTGGTAGACGCAAAAGATACAGCTAAGATCTCAGCATATAATAATGCAGGAAATTCATGCAAGGACGGAAGTATAAACCTTATTGAAGCAGATGTCAATGCAGACGGAGTTGTTAATAGTTGTGACTATCATATTATTTCACGTTATCTCAACGGTACAATAAAGACTCTGTATATAAACTGGGGCGATGTTGACAGCAGTGAAAGTATTACAATGCAGGATATTTTCAGACTTGACAATTACGTAGAAAACAACAAAAGTGAAAATCTTTCAGACGCTGAAAAGAGAAGAGCAGATATAAATATTGACGGCAAGATAGACGAAAAAGATGTAACAGCATTACTTATGCGTGCATCTGTAGGCTACTTCATGTGGGCTAAGTAATAGAATAACAGAAAAGCGGTACACTTTTGTGTACCGCTTTTTGCTGCTTACATAAGCTCGCAGATAAGATTTGAGAACTCGACAGGATTTTCTATGCTCATGCCCTCGATAAGGAGTGCCTGATCGTAGAGAAGCTTTGCATACTTGCCAAGCTTATCCTTGTCGCCGCTGTCATTGAGAGATTTCAGCTTGCCGAATATCTCGTGGTCGGGATTTATTTCGAGAACGCGCTGAGCGTGTATCTTCTGATCTGTAGGCATTGAATTGAGGACTTTCTCCATTTCGAGAGATATCTCTCCCTCACTTGTAAGGCATACAGGGTGGGATTTAAGTCTCTGAGAAAGAGCTACCTTAGCTACCTTGCCGTCGAGAGCGTTTTTCAGCTCGTCAAGGAGACCTGCACTTTCCTCTTCCTTGGCTTTGAGCTCCTCTTTCTTTTCGGGAGTTTCAAGACCGAGGTCGTCAGCGGATACGGACTTGAATTCCTTATCCTTGTACTGCATAAGTGACTTTATTGCAAATTCGTCGATATTGTCTGTGAGATAGAGTATCTCGAAGCCGTTTTCCTTTACCAGCTCTGTCTGTGGGAGCTGTTCTATACGTGCAGCACTTTCGCCTGTAGCATAGTAGATATACTTCTGATCCTCGCGCATAGCAGTAACATACTCGTCAAGAGTTACAAGCTTCTGCTCGTTTGAAGAAGTGAACAGGAGAAGATCCTGTAATTTTTCCTTGTTCATGCCGAAGTCGCTGTAGATACCGTATTTGAGCTGTAAGCCGAATGCCTTCCAGAACTCCTCATACTTCTCACGCTCGTTCTTGAGCATCTTTTTCAGCTCGTTGCTGACAGTCTTTTCGATGCTCTTGGCAATAGCCTTGAGCTGTCTGTCGTGCTGGAGCATCTCACGGGAGATATTCAGCGACAGATCTTCAGAGTCAACAAGTCCCTTTACGAAGCTGAAATAGTCAGGGAGCAGGTCTGCGCACTTGTCCATGATAAGAACGCCGTTTGAGTAGAGCTGCAAGCCCTTTTCGTACTCCTTTGAGTAGTAGTCGAACGGAGCTTTTGACGGGATATAGAGAAGTGCATTGTATGCAGGCATCTCGTTGCTGATGTGAGAATACTTCAGCGGCTCGTTATAGTCAAAGAACTTTTCGGTATAGAAGTGCTTGTAATCCTCTTCCTTGAGCTCGTTCTTGTTCTTTTTCCAGAGTGGAGTCATGCTGTTGAGAGTCTCAACTTCGATGTAATCCTCGTATTCAAGAGGCTTCTTAGCTTCTTTTTCTTCCTCGGTCTGCTCCTTTGGACGGCTGTGTGAAACCTCCATTTTGATAGGGAAGCGGATATAATCGGAGTACTTGCTTACCAGTGACTTTATTCTGTACTGGTCGAGGAACTCGCCGTAGTTCTCATCGTCTGTATCATCAAGCATTTCGAGGATTATCTCAGTACCTGCGTTCTTCTTGTCAGCTTCTGTGATAGTGTAGCCGTCAACTCCCTCAGACTCCCACTGGTAAGCCTTATCGCTGCCGTAAGCCTTTGAGATAACGGTAACTTTCTTAGCTACCATGAATGCCGAGTAGAAGCCTACACCGAACTGACCGATTATCTGGTTGTCCTCTTCGAGCTTGTTCTCGTTCTTGAACTTGAATGAACCGCTGTTTGCGATAGTACCGAGGTTGTTTTCAAGCTCTTCCTCAGTCATACCGATACCGTTATCGGTTATTTTAAGGGTACGGCTGTCCTTGTCAGCTGATATCCATATTGCGAAATCGTCTTTATTGAGACCGACCTTGTCGTCGGTAAGAGATTTGAAATACAGCTTATCTATAGCATCGCTTGCATTGGAGATAAGCTCACGGAGGAAGATCTCTTTATGAGTATAGATCGAGTGGATCATCATATCGAGGAGTCGTTTGGACTCTGCTTTGAACTGTTTTGTTTCCATTAAAAACATCTCCATAGTGAAATTAGCACTCTGGCTATCAGAGTGCTAAATAAAGTATATATCTTTTACAGTGGTAAAGTCAAGGGATAGGAGAAATGTTTACAATTTGTTCATAGTTGAGGAGAAGTAAATAAGAGTCAAGGGGAATGTATTGCTATTGACAAATACTACCTTAATGGTATATAATTATTTAAGAGATTAGAGCTTTCTAATCACTAACCACTAATAACTAAACACTGATAAAAGACATAGCAGTCAGAGTAGCTTTTCTGCGGATTTACAGAGAGTGTGCGGCAGGTGCGAGCACATAGTCGGGGGAAGTGAAGTGCGGCTGTCAGTCCTGTTGTGGAAGCGGCAAAGCCGTGTGTATATAACAGCGTTTCGTCCGCGTTAAGGATAAGATGAGTTCAAAACGGAGTGGAAACGAGCAATTGCGCCTCCGAGGTATATCCTCGGGGGCTTTTATATTTTTTAGCCGCTAAAAATAAGGAGGACAGATATGAATATAATAAAATATCCCTCTGATGAGGCAATAAACGAAGCAGTAAAAGCTGACAGCAGGCTACTCGGAGCTATCAGCCTTGACGGCGAAACAGCCTATGTCGGTGCAGCCGATACAGTAGGCGACCATATAGCACTTCTTGAAGCCTTTGACGAGTACAGTCCGGCAGGCTTTTTCAGGCTCAGCTTTGACAGTCTCACAGCCGAGTGGACGTTTTCCTGTCCGCGAAACTATAAAGGCATATCCGATGATAAGGAGCGTATTGACGCATATTATCGTGACGGACTCCGCGTGATACCTGAGTTCCTGGTGATGTTCGGCTATTTTTCAAAGCTGAAAATAAAGAACCCACCGCCCGAAATATGGGAATTTTAGCCCTTAGCCGTTAGCTGTTAGCCTTTAGGGACGGATATTATCCGCCCGTGCTATGCATAAAATGTAAAATAGCCCCATTGTAGGGGACGGCGTCCTCGACGTCCCACAAGTATTAGTCCTGTAGGGGCGGATATTATCCGCCCGTAAAATATACCAAATACTGCGGACGCCCAATGGGCGTCACTACACACATAAATATTCTGGAGGAAATAAAATGCAGTTATACAATTCATTATCACACAAAAAAGAAGAATTCGTACCACATGAAGAGGGCAAGGTAAGTATGTACACCTGCGGACCTACTGTGTACCACTATGCGCACATAGGCAACCTCAGAAGCTATATCATGGAGGATATACTTGAAAAGTATCTTCGCTTCACAGGCTATGATGTGAACCGTGTTATGAACATCACCGATGTCGGACACCTTACCAGTGACGGCGACACAGGCGATGACAAGATGCTCAAGGGCGCAAAGCGTGAGCACAAGACAGTCATGGAGATAGCAAAGTTCTACACAGACGCTTTCTTCGAGGACTGTAAAAAGCTTAACATCAAGAAGCCTGATATAGTTGTACCTGCTACTACTTATATAGACGAGTTTATACGCGTTATCAGCTCGCTTATCGAAAAGGGCTATGCATATGAGGCAGGCGGAAATATCTACTTCGACACATCAAAGCTTGAAAAGTACTATGTATTCAACGATTTCAACGAGGAGGACCTTGCGGTAGGTGTCCGTGAGGGCGTTGAGGCTGACGAGAACAAGCGCAACAAGGCAGATTTCGCACTCTGGTTCACAAAGTCAAAGTTCGACGATCAGGAGCTTAAATGGGATTCACCTTGGGGCATTGGCTATCCGGGCTGGCATATCGAGTGCTCATGCATCAGCATGAAGAACAACGGCGAATACCTCGATATCCACTGCGGCGGTATCGACAACGCATTCCCACATCATACAAACGAGATAGCACAGTCTGAGGCTTATCTCGGACATAAGTGGTGCAATTACTGGTTCCATATACTCCACCTCAACACAAACAGCGGTAAAATGAGCAAGAGCAAGGGCGAGTTCCTCACAGTATCTCTCCTTGAAGAAAAGGGCTACAAGCCTGTTATATACCGTTTCTTCTGCTTGCAGTCACACTACAGAAAGTCACTGGTATTCTCATGGGAGAATCTTGACAACGCAAAGACAGCTTATAATAAGCTGGTTGAGAAGATAGCTCCTCTCACAAAGGAAAACGGCGGAGATATCGACAAGTCTGAGTACGACCGTCTTATGAAGGATTTCAAGGATGCTCTTGATAATGATATCAATACAGCTATGGGTATCACTGTATTGTACGATGTACTGAAATCAAAAGCAAATGCAGCAACAAAGCTTGCACTTATCAATGAGTTCGACAAGGTACTGGGACTTGACCTTATCGCTAACGCAAATGAGGTCGCAGACAATGCAGGTTCAGCATCTGCTGATATCCCGAATGAGGTTCTTGAACTCGTTGAACAGCGTAAGGCTGCACGTAAGGACAAGAATTTCGCACTTGCAGACGAGCTCCGCGACAAGATAGCAGCACTTGGCTATGAAGTAAAGGAAACTCGTCAGGGCACAGAGATCAATAAGATAAATTAAGTTTAGAGTTGAGAGTGAAGAGTTGAGAGTTAATGTGTTCGCTTTGCTCACATTATTTAGATAATATCGCCGCAGGCGATACCACAACTCTCAATTCTCAACTTTCAACTCTCAACTATTGCGCTTTTGTGCAAAGTATGATTTATTGCTTTTGTAAATAGAAGATAATAAACAGAACGGAGAATATCCAATGGCACGACTCTATCCACTTTTCAGCTCCAGCAAGGGTAATTCCTCGTTTATCGGAACTGAAAAAGGCGGAATACTTATAGACTGCGGAGTCAGTTTCAGACGGCTCTGCAATGCCCTTGAAGTGAATAACATACCGCTTGACGCGATACAGGGAGTATTCATAACCCATGAACACTCCGACCATATTGCAGGACTTGCCATGCTCACCAGGAAAACGGGAATGCCTGTATACGGTCAGAAGCGCACATTGCAGCGGCTCTGTGACGGCGGAAAAATAGCGGTAAACTCCCATGTCATAGACATTACGGGAAAGACCATAAGCTGCGGCGGCAGTGAGGTGAGCTGCTTCAATACTCCCCATGATGCTATACAGAGCTGCGGTTACAGGATACATACAGAGGACGATAAATACTGTGCTGTCTGCACCGACTTAGGGCACGTTACCCCCGAGGTGGACGAAGCGCTCAAAGGCTGCCGAATGGTGCTTATCGAGTCAAATTATGATGACTATATGCTGCGCACAGGACCTTATCCCTTTTATCTGAAAGAGAGGATACTTTCTCCTATCGGACATCTTTCAAACGATGACTGCACAGTGCAGGTGAGAAAGATGATAGAGCGCGGCACTACGCATATTCTGCTTGGACATCTCAGTCAGGACAACAATCACCCGCAAATGGCTGACAGCACCGTACAGCGCGGACTTTCGGGCTTTACACGAGGCAGGGACTATCTTCTCGGAGTAGCTCCCGTTGAGACTAAGGGAGGAGCGGTGGTATTCTGATGAATATTGTACTTATCGTTATAGGCAAGCTGAAAGAGGACTATCTCCGCAGTGCCTGTGCAGAATACATAAAGCGTCTCGGCAGATACTGCACATTTGAGCTTCACGAGCTTGACGAGTGCAGACTCAGCGATAATCCGTCGGATAAGGAGATAGCGTCTGCACTGAAAAAGGAAGCCGAGCAGATAAAGCGTTACGCAAAGGGCATGATAGTGCCTATGTGTATCGAGGGAAAGCAGCTTTCAAGTCCCGAGCTTTCGGAGAAAATAACGGACGCAGGCGTAAGCGGACAAAGCACGGTCACATTTATAATAGGCAGCTCATTCGGACTTGACCCCGAGATAAAGTCAATGGGTACTCTGAAGCTTTCCATGTCGAAAATGACCTTTCCGCACCAGCTTGCGAGGGTAATGCTCCTTGAGCAGATATACCGCGCCTTTCAGATAGCAGAGGGCGGAAAATACCATAAATGACAAAAACGGACAAAACTGTCCGTTTTTTGCTTTATATGGGAGAACGGGCAGCAGTATACTTGACAGCATAATGCGCTTGTGATATAATTAAAAGATACTATGGATTTTTACGCGCTTTTTCAGAAATATCCTGAAAACGCGCTTTTCAAGGAGCAATAAATGAGTACGATAAAAGAACTTTATGACTACAGACAGATGATTTTCAGCCTTGTGAAAAAAGATCTCCGCGGACGCTACAAGGGCTCGGTACTTGGCTTCATGTGGACTTTCATCAACCCTCTTTTACAGCTGATAATATATACTCTGGTATTCAGTAACTTTCTGCGAGCAGGCATTGAAAGGTATTATCTTCACCTTTTCGTGGCACTGATACCGTGGATATTCTTCTCATCGTCCATAACAGTAGGTGCAGCTTCGATAATCTCGCAGAAAGACCTTGTAAAGAAGATATATTTTCCGCGTATGGTAATACCAATATCCTATGTTACGAGCTGTTTTGTGAATATGCTGCTTTGTTTCATAGTAATATTTGCTGTAATAATAGTAACGGGAGCAGATATAAACTTCCTTGCGGTGCTGACACTTCCGATAATAATGATAGTTGAGTATATATTCGCTTTGGGAATGGCTCTTCTGACCTCGGCGATAACAGTCTATTTCAGAGATATGGAGCACATTCTCGGTATCGTATCTATGGCGTGGATGTACCTCACACCTGTAGTATATCCAAAGTCGATGATACCTGGGAAGTATCAGAAGATATTCAATCTCAATCCAATGACGCCCATAATCGACTGCTACAGAACAGTGCTGTACGATAAGCAGATACCCGATCTTTCAATTCTTCTGATCGCAGTAGCTCTGGGAGTATTCTTCCTTATATTCGGCGCACTGGTATTCAACAAGCTTCAAAAGCACTTTGCGGAGGAACTGTAATGGCTGAAAATGAAATTGCAATAGAAGTCAGAGATGTGACCAAAAGCTTCAAGGTTTATCTCGACAAGGGCGCACAGCTCAAGGAACGTCTGCTTTTCCGCAAGCGCAGCAAATATGAGGAGCGAAAGGTGCTCCGCGGCATAAGCTTTGACGTAAAAAAAGGTGAAGCCATAGGACTTATCGGTCATAACGGCTGCGGCAAGAGTACAACGCTGAAGCTTCTCACAAGAATAATGTACCCAGACAGCGGAACAATAAAACTCAAAGGCAGAGTTTCGAGCCTTATCGAGCTTGGAGCAGGCTTTCACCCCGATATGAGCGGCAGGGAGAACATCTATACAAATGCGGCTATATTCGGACTCACAAAAAAGGAAATAGATGCACGACTTGACGATATAATTGAGTTCTCGGAGCTTGCGGACTTCATCGACAATCCCGTTCGTACCTATTCGTCGGGAATGTATATGCGACTTGCCTTTTCCGTAGCAATAAACGTTGACGCGGACATACTTCTCATCGACGAGATACTTGCGGTAGGCGATGCGAATTTTCAGGCAAAGTGCTTCAACAAGCTGAGAGAGATAAAGGCTCAGGGTACTACAATAGTTATAGTATCCCATTCTCTCGGACAGATAGAGCAGATATGCGACCGCTCCATATGGATACATGAGGGACTCATCAAGGCGGAAGGACCGCCTAAGGAGATAGACCTTGAGTATCTTGACTATATGAGCAGAAAGCGTCAGGAGCTTATGAAAGCGGCTGAGGCGGGTTCGGAAAAAACAGAAACTTCCGAAAACGAGCAGGGCAAACGCTGGGGAAGCGGACAGGCTCGCATAAAGAGAGTCCGTTCATTCTCTGTTGACGGTACCGAGCAGAGCGCGTTCCGCATAGGCGAGGATATAAAGCTTGTGGTGGACTACACTGTGAAAAAGCCTGTAGATGACGCTGTATTCGGTATAGGAGTGTTTGACCTGAACGGCATACAGTGCTATGGCACTAACACAAGGATAGATAAAGTCCCTGATTTTGTCATTGACAAAGACGGTACAGTTGAGATAGTGCTGAAAAAAGTCATGCTTCTCGGCGGTACTTACAATCTTGACATAGCTATCGAACAGGGTGAAGGCATACCTGTTGATTATTACAGACAGGCACATAAAATAGAAATGATATCGGCAGAGGGCGATGCAGGAGTATTCCGCATCGAACACACATGGGATTTCCAGAGGTAAGATATGGGCTATTTATCACAGTTTATTGAAAATGCAAGACACCAGAAGGGTATCAAGGGAACTATAAAAAGAAAGCTTTTCGGCGGTATCTATTCCGCACTTGAAGCTGCAGACAGTGATATCTCCGATGTCAGAGGAAACGGTGAGACTCTTAGAGGCGACTTTGAGGATGCCTGCAACAACCTCAGAAACAACAACACGCTCATAGAGCGGCTCACCAGCGAGGAGGAATTCCTCAAAAGCAAGCTGGGCTCTGTGGAAAAGAAGCTCAGGGCTGCTCTCGTGCAGCAGTCGGCTCCCGCAGGCGAAAGTGTTTCACCTGCACCGTCTTCGGCTGAAAGCAGCAGCTCGGACTATGAGGACATTGATTATTTCGATTTCGAGAACCATTTCCGCGGTTCTATCGAAAGTATAAAGAAGTCGCAGGAATACTACCTTAAATTCTTCCGTGACAAGAAAAAGGTACTGGATATCGGCTGCGGCAGAGGAGAATTTCTCTCACTTATGCAGGATAACGGCATAACAGCCGAGGGCGTGGATATATATGAGCCTTATGTGGAATACTGCATTATGAAAGGGCTCAAAGCCACCTGCGGTGACGGGGCGGACTTTCTTGCAAAGACTGATGCCGTTGACGGCATCTTTGTGGGACAGGTGGTGGAGCATCTCAAGCCTCATCAGATAATACAGCTGTGCAATACAGCTTATGAGCGTCTTGAAGAGGGGGGCTGTATCATCATCGAGACCCCGAACCCTACATCGCTCTCGATATATACCAATGCATTCTACATAGACCCGTCGCACATAAAGCCTGTTCACCCTCTTACTATGCAGTATTACCTCGAAAAAGCAGGCTTTAAGGACATCGAGATAATCTATACCGAAAACAGCAGACCGCCCTTTGAGATACCCGAGCTGAAGCTGGAAGGCGGAGAGAATACCGAGGAATTCAACAAGGCAATGAAAAAGGTATCCGAGATGCTGTTCGGAAGTCAGGATTATGCAGTAGTTGCGACTAAGAAAGGATAAATCATGGAAAACGAAAAGATAAATATAGAAGATATAATGGCTGAGATAAAGCAGAAAATAAAGGATCAGGGACTTACTGCGGATATGCTCAGCTTTGAAGATGTGCCATATAAAAAGACAGCACAGGGCAGTTCACTTCCCGATGCTCTTGATTATATCACTTCTCATTACTATATACAGCCCTACAAGGAGCTCAAAGGCAATCCTGTAAAGGTATTCATCAAGAAGGTTATACGCAAAATGGTAAAGTTCTACGTAGAGCCTGTAGTATTTGAGCAGAACGACTTCAATGCAAATGCAGTTACTGTTATGAAGTCTTTGGCTGACAGCAAATCCTCTGACCTCAGCGGCAGAGTAGAGACTCTTGAGCTTGCGAATAAGGAGCTCCTTATCCGTCTTGACAAGCTTGAACGCGAGAACAACGAGCTTCGCAGCAGGCTTTCAGGGGAGAATGTATAATGCGTGTAGTTCAGCTTCTTCCCACACTCTCATTCGGCGACGGCGTAGGCAACGACGCCCTGTGGCTGAAGGAAATAATCGGCAAAATGGGCTATTCGACGGACATTTATGCCGAGAATATAGACAAGAGACTTCCCGAGGGCACAGCCATAAAGGCTGACAAGCTCCGCGATCTGAAAAAGGACGACGTGCTCATATATCACAAGTCCACAGGCACGGATCTTTCCTTTAAGATAGACAGCTATAACTGCCGCAGGGTGATGATATATCATAACATCACGCCTCCTGAATTCTTCCGTCCCTACAGTGCTTCGGCAACACAGCTTACCGAGTACGGCTACAAGGGCGTTGAGTACCTCCGCGGCAAAATGGACTACGTTCTTGCAGTTTCGGAGTACAACAAGTCGGAGCTCATCAGAATGGGTTATACCTGCAATATAGACGTAAGCCCGTCACTGACCAAGTTTGATGACTACAAGCAGGCTCCTGACGATGCGACTATGAAGAAGTACCGCGACGGCAAAAAGAATATCATATTCGTGGGAAGAATAGCTCCCAACAAGCGGCAGGAGAACGTTATCCGTGCCTATGCCTGCTACAGGAAGCTTAACCCGGATTCGAGACTTATACTTGTAGGCTCGGCAAACGGTATGGAGAACTACAACGAACGCCTTGTGAAGTACGTTAACGCTCTGGGACTTTCCGACGACGTTATCTTTACGGGACATATAAAGTTCAGCAAGATACTGGCTTATTATCACGTTGCCGACGCTTTTCTATGCATGAGCGAGCATGAGGGACTGTGCGTACCGCTGGTTGAGTCCATGTTCTTCGGAGTGCCGATAATCGCATACAATACCAGCGCTATCGGTGAGACACTCGGCGGCAGCGGCATACTCCTTGACGATAACGATCCCGTGTTCACTGCGGCGGTTATGGAAAGGCTCCTCACCGATGACAAGCTCCGCGAGAGCGTAATCGAGGGGCAGCGCAAGCGTCTGGAGTACTTCTCCTACGATAGATTGAGCAATATTTTCGAGACAAAGCTGAAAGCCTTTATCGATGGCACAGCTTCCAAATAAGGATACTGAAATGAAAAAAATTGGATTTGTGATCCCGTGGTACGGAGAGAATATCCCAGGCGGAGCGGAAATGGAGCTCCGCGAGGTAACTGACCACCTCCATGAAGCGGGAGTGGAGCTTGAGATACTGTCCACCTGCATAAAGGACGCAGGCTCGGACTGGAGCGAAAATTTCAACAAAGAGGGCATCGATAAGACCTCAAAAGGCATAACAGTAAGGCGTTTCAAGGTTGAAAAGCGCGACAGAGCGGCTTTTGACGCAGTTAACGCCAAGCTTATGAAGGGACACCGCATTATACCTGCGGAGGAGGATATCTTCCTGTCAGAAATGGTGAACTGCCCTCAGCTCTACAACTATATGAAAGAGCACAATGAGGAGTACTCACTGTTCGTGTTCATACCCTATCTGCTCTGTACCTCCTACAACGGCGCAAAGCTCTTCCCGAAGAAGTCGGTGTTCATACCCTGCTTCCATGACGAGGCTTATGCTTATATAAGCCGCTACAAGGAGCTTTTCCCTCAGACAGCAGGCATGATATTCAATGCCCGTCCCGAGGCGGAGCTGGCGGAGAGACTTTTCGGCTTCTCACAGAGTGGCACAAAGACCATAGTCATGGGCATAGGCATGGATACGGGCATAGTTCCCGATGCAGATGATTTCCGTAAGAAATTCGACATAGACAGTCCTTTCATAATATACGCAGGACGCAAGGACGAGGGAAAGAACGTCCACACCCTTGTGAAGTATTTCTCCGAGTACGTAAAACGCCGTGATACCGACCTTAAACTCATGCTCATAGGCGGCGGCAATATAGAGCTGCCCTCAGAGCTTGTAAAGCAGAAGCGCATCATAGACTTAGGCTTCATCGACTTGCAGGACAAGTACAACGCTCAGGCGGCTGCCGAATTCCTGTGCCAGCCCTCGAAAAACGAGAGCTTTTCACTTGTAATCATGGAAAGCTGGCTCTGCGGCAGACCTGTACTTGTACACAGCGGCTGTGCGGTAACGCGGAATTTCGCTTCCGAGTCCAACGGCGGACTTTATTTCGGCGATTATTTCGAGTTTGAGGGCTGCACCGACTGGTTCCTCAATAACAAGGAAAAAGCTGCACAGATGGGTGAAAACGGCAGGAACTACGTCCGCAGCAATTTTGCATGGGACGTTATCGTTGATAAATACATGAAGTTTTTCAGAGAAGTTAGTGGAGATAAGGAATAATGAAAAGGATAGCACTTGTCAATCAGAGATACGGATTTGAAGTCAACGGCGGCTCTGAGTATTATACCCGTCTTATTGCGGAGCGTCTCACTGGGGAATTCCAGGTCGATGTAATAACCACAAAAGCCCTTGAATACACCACATGGGAGAACCATTATACAGCCGATGAGGAAGAGATAAACGGCGTAAGAGTTCTCCGTTTTCCTGTTGAGAAGCAGAGAGCAAAGGATTTCAATGATTTCAACGGAAAGTACCTCAGAGAAGGCAATTATAACGTTGAAACAGAGGCGGTATGGTTCGAGAAACAGGGACCTTATTCACCTGCGGCAATAAATTATATCCGCGAAAGCAAAGACAAATATGATGCATTCATATTCGTTACCTATCTTTACTACCTTACAGTAAAGGGACTTCCCGAGGTTGCCGATAAAGCTATATTTATACCTACTGCCCACGAAGAGCCCTTTATCCACTTCAAGACATATGAGACTTTCTTCAATCTGCCCAAGGCATATGTATTCCTTACCGATGAGGAAAAGGCACTTGTGCAGGGACTTTTCCACTGCGAAAACATACCCTGCCGCGTAATGGGTACGGGAGTTGAAGTGCCCTGCGAGCCTGATGAAGCAGGCTTCCGCAGCAAATTCGGCATAGACGGCGATTACATCATATATGTTGGACGTATCGACGAGGGCAAGGACTGCCCCACAATGTTCAAATACTTCCTTGAATACAAGAAACGCCGTCCCGAAAGTCAGCTTAAACTTGTACTTATGGGCAAGCCTGTGTGCGAGATACCAAAGCACAAGGACATAATCAGTCTCGGCTTTGTAAGTGAAGAGGATAAGTTCAGCGGTATATCAGGTGCGAAATGCCTTATACTTCCGTCAAAATTCGAAAGCCTGTCCATATCCGTCCTTGAAGCAATGACCCTTTCCGTGCCTGTTATCGTAAACGGCATATGCGAAGTACTGAAAGGTCACTGCATAAAGAGCAACGGCGGACTTTACTATATGAACTATTTTGAGTTTGAAGGAATAATCGACTATATATTCTCCCACGATGCGGAATATGCACAGCTTCGCAAAAATGCGGAAGCATATGTTGAAAAGAATTACCGCTGGGAAGTAATAATGCGTAATTTCAGCGATCTTATCAATAAAATCTGCAAGGAGTGAGGGTAAATAATGCTGTTAACTGCGGTCTGCTTTGTCGGAGTTGTATTCTCCGTGCTGAGTGCTGTAATATGGTTCAGGAAAAAGAATATCATCGAGGGAGTGGTAATGGGTGTCGTTATGTGGTTCTTTGCTCATATTTTTGCCAGCATGGGACTCTTCGTCATCGACAAGTATACCATTTACCGTGCAGGCTGCGGAGCACTGGCGATAAGCGCAGTTGTAATGCTGCTTGTGCTGTTCCTGCGCAGAAGCAAGCCGTTCAGGTGGCGGCATATCTTCAAGAATGACTTTTCACTGAAAGATATGCTTATCCCGATCATAGTATGTATCCTTTCCGTACCCTTCGTTTCTCAGAAAAACGAGTATTTCGGCATGGGGCAGGATCAGGGCGTATACCAGACACAGGCTATACTCTTTATGAACGGCGATACCAAGCGCCAGAAGGACATTTCCGAGTACCACGACCTTGACACCGATGAAGAGCGCGAACAGTTTGAAAATGCCGTAATGAATGATCTGAGCGGCTATGACGTCCCCGATGAGGATTATCCCGACACTGTATACGACAGGAACGTGAGTCCTGTATCGGGAATTATCCATGGTATACCCACATATTCCGCACTTCTTGCCATGTGGGGCACTATATTCGGCATGAGCAGTATGCAGGGCTTTGAGACTCTGCTTTTCATATGCCTCATATTCATTGTTTACTTCATATGCCGCAATTTAAAGCTGAAGCCTGTGGCTTCTGCCTGCGCCTGTGCAGCAGCTGCTTTCGCACCTGTTATAATATGGGCAGCAAAGGCTTCACTGACAGAGATGCTCCTGACACTTATACCTGTCACATTCCTTTACTTTATGACAGATGATGACGATCCTAAGCACAAATGGCTGTCGGTGATACCAATAGCGGTATTCGGCTGCTATCATGTTTCCATATACACTATGCTCCCAATGTTCGTGCTGATATACGGCGGAATGTACGTTTTCACAAGAGACCGTCAGTACGCAGTGCTCATGCCTGTGACGATACTCGGCTATCTTGCAAGCTACTTTATGATGAGGCAGATACAGCCTTTCTACACCATGAACAACTACAGCCCTGTATTTGTAGGCGGCATAGGCGTCAACAATATCAACGTGATAGTTTCCGCACTGTCGGCAGGAGCAGCCGTGGCTGTGTTACTGTTTATATTCATAGTGAAGAAGCGCACGAAAGAGGATTTCAGCAGCATCAAATTCACCCGTGATGCGGCACTTTCAAAGGGCTTTATACTGCTTCTCCGCCTTATGGTGATACTGCCGACCGCGTACATCATAGCAAGGGCATTCATGAAGTACAGCAGCTGGAAAGAAGCAAATCACCTTGCATTATGGGGATTTGCAGGCAATGCAGGACTTGTTCTCATGCCTCTCGGAATGATATTTGCAGTTATCTATGCAAAATACTTCGCAGAGCGTCAGTCAAGGCTCGTGCTTTTCATCATGTTCTTCTATTGCATACTGGTTTATTCCTCATTCCTGAGATATGATATCCAGTACTTCTACTATTACTCCCGCTATCTCACACCTTTCATACCTGTCGCTGTTATATTCAGTGTTGCCGCACTTGACCGTGCAGGCGGAAAGGTACTTGTACCTGCAACAGCTCTCGGACTTATGTATCTTGCCCGTTTTGACGGATATCTCATGCTCAATAAGGACGATACACGCATGGAATGGAGCATTATCGAGGACATTGCGGATTTCGTGGACAAGGACGACTGTGTGGTCATCTCTCCCACATATGCTTCAAGATTATGGCTGCCTGTAAAGAGTATGACAGGTGCAGCAGTTGTTCCCGAAAACAGGGACGATGCAGAGCAGATAGACAGACTTGCTGCAAGATACGGCAGAGTTATCGTTATCACGGAGCTTTCACTTGATAATGAGGATTATTCCTCAGTTTATTCCAACAAGCTTCATCATATAGAGGACGACGGAATAAATACAGGCAGACTTGTTCCGCTTTCGCGCAGTTTCTGGGTAACAGAAGAGGATATAAGGATATATTCCTATGATAAATACCGCTTTATGTATACTGCCGCAGGGGACTATACAAAGATGAGCGGCGTGTCACAGCTTGAAAGCTATTTCTGCTGGACAGACAGTGAAAAGGCACAGATAGAATGTGGACTTTACCCCGGGGATTACGATATTACCATGGAATTCGGCTGCGGACTTCCTCTTGATAAAATGGGAACAGACCGCGTGGAGGTAACTCTCCTTATGAACGGCGAGAAGATAGGAACAGAAGCTATAACTCCCGAGAATAACGGACAGCCGCTCCACTTTGAGGTGGACAGTGAGCAGATAGAGGACGGAGAAAATATCCTTGAGATACAGAGTCCGCTGTGGAGTGCTTCTGTGTCAAATCCTGTTGACGACCGTCAGCTTGGAATAGCTATACAGTCGGTGCGCTTTTCACTTGCAACTTGATAGAAAGGAATGTAAATATGAAGCTTATCATACAGATACCATGCTATAACGAGGAGGAAACGCTGGAGCTTGCTTACAACGACCTGCCCAGACATATCGACGGTATCGACACAATTGAGTACCTTATCATAAATGACGGAAGCAAGGACAATACCGCGGCAAAAGCCCGTGAGCTCGGCTTTCATCATATAGTATCATTCAAGCGCAACAAGGGACTTGCAAAGGGCTTTATGGCAGGTGTAGATGCCTGCCTGCATCTCGGCGCAGATATCATAGTGAATACAGACGCCGACAACCAGTACTGCGGAGCTGATATCGAAAAGATAGTCCGCCCCATACTGGACCAGAAAGCCGATATAGTTATCGGTGAAAGACCTATTGACGAAACGGAGCATTTCTCGTGGAAAAAGAAGAAGTTCCAGCATCTCGGAAGCTGGGTGGTACGTGTTGCCTCGGGTACTGATATCCCTGACGCTCCCAGCGGTTTCAGAGCATATTCACGTGATGCCGCACTGAGACTCAACGTTGTCAATGAGTATACCTACACTCTTGAAACTATAATACAGGCAGGCAATAACAAGACTGCCATGACATCAGTGCCTATAAGGACAAATCCCGAGACAAGGCCTTCAAGACTTTTCTCAAGTATGTGGCGTTACATGAAGCGTTCTTCAACAGTTATAACACGTTCCTTCGTTATGTACAAGCCTCTTAAATTCTTCATGTCAATCGGATCTTTACTCATGTTTCTGGGCGCGATACTTGGTGTGCGCTTCCTTATTCTCATGGCAATGGGCGACGGCAGCGGACATATCCAGTCCCTTATCCTCACAGCCATACTCATAATGATGGGCTTCCAGACCATTACCATAGGACTCCTCGGAGACACTATCTCAGCAAACAGAAAGCTTCTTGAGGACGTTCAGTACAGAGTAAGAAAAATGGAATGCGGCAAGAGTGACGAGGAGAAGAAGAATGAAGAAAATTAAGCTGCTTTATATCACAAGAAAATATCCGCCGGCTGTTGGCGGAATGGAGAATTTCAGCTATAATCTTTACAATAATTTTGATCCCTCAAAGGTAGATGCGGATATAATCTCACTGGGTAAGTCCCAGAAGCATCTCGCATGGTTTTTGCCTTATGCACTGCTGAAAACAGTGTTCAAGGCAGGCAAATACGATGTTGTCTTTGTGGGAGACGCACTTCTCAGCTCGGTGGGCTTCTTTACAAAGCTTTTCCACCCGCGTAAAAAGGTAGTTGTAAATGTTTTCGGACTTGACATCACCTTCAAAAACAAGCTCTATCAGCTTTATCTGAAGCTTTTCTACAATAAATTCGACAGGTATATCTCTATCAGCCGCGAGACTGACGAGACCTTCCGCAAGCGCGGCGGAAAGCGTTCCTGCGTTATAAACTGCGGAGTTGATACAGAGCAGTTCAGCGGCGAGTGTGCGGATTACGCAGAGATATGCAGGAAAAACGGCATATCCGAGGACGATACCGTTATAATAACCGTAGGCAGACTTGTAAAGCGCAAGGGCGTTGACTGGTTCGTGCGCAATGTAATGCCCGAGCTTAAAGACGAAAAGGTGAAGTATCTCATAGTCGGTGACGGAGAGGACCGTGAGACTATAGCCGAGGGTATCGAAAAGTACGGACTCGGCGACAAGGTGAAGATGCTTGGCAGAGTCGAGACAGCTGAGCTCAATTCGGTATATACTCACGCAGACGCTTTCATCATGCCTAATATCCATGTTGACGGCGATATGGAGGGCTTCGGACTTGTGGCAGTTGAGGCAAGTCTTGCAGGTCTGGCTGTATTCGCTTCGGGAATAGAGGGCATACGCGATGCTGTTATCGACGGCAAAAACGGCTGGATAATGGAGAGCGGAAATGCAAAGCAGTACGCAGAGAGAGTAAAAGACCTCTGCGCACACCGTGATGAATACAGGAAAAAAGCGGCTGAATACAGCCGTTATACCCGTGATACCTATTCATGGAAGTCCATATGCGCAAAGTATGTGGAACTGTTTGAAAAAATGCTGGGAAAAGGTAAGAAATGAAGAAGATCATAAAAATTATCGGAAATGTCGTTATGATAGCAGCCCTTGCCTTTGTGGTAAAAAAGCTGTTTGACATGGATATAAGCATATCGCAGTTCCGTGACGGCAGAGTGCTGACGGCACTTTTCCTGTGTATGATCGTAACGACAGTGATAATCATATTCTCCTGTTATCCGTGGCTTGTTTTCACAAGATCGCTTTCGGGACGAAAGATACCGTTTTCGACAGCGATGCCTGTGTATACCCAGTCAAATCTGTACAAGTACATCCCGGGCAATGTATTCCAGTACGTGGGACGAAATCAGCTTGCATCGGATATGGATATAAGCCATGTAGACGTAGCCTGCGCGACAGTGCTTGATATACTTTTCTGCGTGTTCTGGACGGGAGTCATATCGGTAGTGCTTCTGAGACGTATGCTTGCAGAAGTATTTTCGCAGTTCGTGGGAAGTCTGATAGTTGATGCGATAATAGGAATAGTTATTGTTGCGATAATAATACTTCTGTTAAGACTGAAATTCAAGGATAAGTTCAAAGCATATATATCGCGCTATGCAAAGGCTTTTGCAAAGGAAAACCGAGCTATGCTGCTGCGCGGAGCGTTTTATTATCTGCTCCAGAATTTAGTGTCAGCGTGTATGTATTTCGTGTGTCTGAAGCTCATAATACCTCAGGCAGACACGGCAGAACTAATAACTCTTACAGGAGCTTTTATGGCTGCATGGATAATCGGCTTTGTTACTCCGGGAGCTCCTGGCGGTATCGGCATACGCGAGGGAGTAATGCTTTTTGTCTGCGGAGACAAATTTTCTGACAGGATAGTGCTTTTCGTTCTTGTTATGCGAATAGCATCTATAGGCGCAGATATAGCGGCATTCATCATCGGCAAGATATACGCAAAAGCTAAGCCGTTAGCCTTTAGCCGTTAGCCAAATTCGGAATTATGAATTGTAGGGACGCGCATTGCGCGTCCGTGTATGCCATACGCAATAAATAACATGAACAAAATGTAGGGGCGAGTTCCGCTCGCCCGTCAATTACGTATAAACTCCAAATGACACACTGTAGGGGACGGCGTCCTCGACATCACGAAAATAAAAGCAGCCCATGGGGCTGCTTTTTTATGTCATTAAGTAAAAAGCTTTGTTGAGTTCGTCAAGCAGGTCAAGAGTCCTTACTATCTTTTCACAGTGTCTGCACTGCCAGTCACAGTCGCTCTTCTTTGCTTTCTTATGGAGCAATTCCAGTTCGCTGCCGCATATGGGACAGGGAGTGCTTTCGCCGTTCCACAGCTTTTTCAGAAAAGCCAGGGCATCACTGCGGGAGTTTATTTTCAGTTCGTTAAGTGTTATCTTTTCCATGATATTTACCTGTTATCGGGCGGATAATATCCGCCCCTACACTTAGTTCTTAGCTTTTAGTTCTTGCAGGCTAACGGCTCATGCTCCGTAGACCTGTGATGCAATATCCACGGTCTGTTTAGCGTCCTTTGCGTAGAAATCGGCGTTTATCTGCTCGGCGTAGGAAGCCGTGAGAACAGCTCCGCCCACAACTGTCTTGCACTCTGGGTACTTCTCGTTGAGCTGTTTTATAGTCTCAGCCATAGCACCGAGGGTAGTTGTCATCAGTGCGGACAGTCCCACAAGGCTGACCTTGTTTTCGATAGCAGCATTTACGATAGTTTCGGGCGGTACGTCCTTGCCGAGATCTATGACCGTGAAGCCGTAGCTGTCAAGGAGCACCTTGACTATGTTCTTGCCGATATCGTGTATATCGCCGTGAACTGTAGCAAGTACTACCTTGCCCTTTGATACACTTTCGCTGTTTGCAGCCGAGAGCTTTGTCTTTATTATCTCGAAGCAAGCCTGAGCTGCTTCGGCTGTGAGTATGAGCTGAGGCAGGAATATCTTGCCCTTTTCAAATTTAGCACCAGCGTTGTCCAGAGCAGGTATAAGGTAGCCGTTGATTATCTCCATAGGATCGACGGTGTTCATAAGCTCCTCGGCAGCCTTGACAGCATTATTTTTCAGACCGTTCTCAACTGCGTACATTATATCGGGAGCCCCCTTGTCCTGCGCAGGAGCAGGAGCTTTCGGTGCGTTGTCGTCCTGAGCGTATATGCTTATGAAATCCGCAGAATTCCGGTCAATTCCCGCAAGGAGCCTGTAAGCTCTTACAGCACCGATGATTCCCTCGATATTCGGATTGATGATAGGCAGGGTAAGTCCGCTGTGCAGAGCCATTGTAAGGAAGGTACGGGTTATGAGCTCACGATTTGGCAGACCGAAGGAAATATTCGATACACCGAGAACGGTATTGAGACCCAGCTCTGTCTTTACCCTGTGGAGCGCGTTGAGGGTCTCCATAACGCCGTCCTGCTCGGCAGAAGCCGTAAGAGTAAGGCAGTCGATGAAAACGTCCTCTTTGGGTATGCCGTACTCCATAGCGCGGTGCAGTATCTTCTCCGCGATAGCAAAACGTCCGTCGGCAGTTTTGGGTATACCGCCCTTGTCGAGAGCAAGACCTACTACGGAAGCACCGTACTTCTTTACAAGTGGTAGTATAGCTTCAAGGGAGTCGTCCTCGCCGTTTACGGAGTTTACAATAGGCTTGCCGTTGTATACTCGCAGACCTGCTTCAAGTACCTCGGGGATAGTGGAATCGAGCTGCAACGGAGTGTCGCATATGCTCTGTATAGCCTTTACAGCCGTTACCATCATTTCCTTTTCGTCTATACCCGGGAGTCCAACGTTTACATCAAGTATCTCTGCACCTGCGTGTATCTGTTCAACAGCCTGACCGAGGATATAGTCCACATCATGGGCAAGAAGAGCCTCCTTGAAACGCTTTTTGCCTGTTGGGTTGATACGTTCACCGATGACACGGGGCTGATTTATGTTTACGCAGTTCACAGCGGAACAGGCGATACTTGCGCGGACTATCTTTCGCGTCTGACGCTCCATACCCGAAAGTGCATCTATCATAGCGGATATATGCTGTGGAGTAGTACCGCAGCAGCCGCCGAATACAGTTACTCCTGCATTTGCCAGTTTTACGGCACTTGCGGCGAAATCATCAGGGTCAACGTTATATTCGTTGGTAACAGGGTCGGGGAGACCTGCGTTAGGCTTGGCAATAACAGGGAGAGTGGTGAGCGAGCATATCCTGTCGAGAACAGGGAAAAGCTCCTCAGGTCCGAGAGAGCAGTTTACGCCGATAGCGTCTGCGCCCAGACCTTCGAGCACAGCTACCATACACTCGGGGGAAACACCTGTAAAGGTACGCATATTCTCCTCGAATGTCATAGTTACGAGAATGGGCTTGTCCGAGTTTTCCTTTGAAGCAAGAACAGCAGCCTTGACTTCGTACAGGTCGGTCATAGTCTCGATAACTATGACATCAGCTTCTCTGCCTGCCAGTACAAGCTCCTTGTATACCTCATAGGCTTCCTCGAATTTGAGAGTGCCCGCAGGTTCGAGGAGCTGACCTATAGGACCTAAGTCAAGAGCTACGAGAGCCTTTCCTGCGGCAGCTTTTCGCGCATTTGCAACACCTGCCGATACCACTTCTTCTACGGTATGACCGCTTTTTGCAAGCTTGAAGCGGTTTGCACCGAAAGTGTTCGCGTAGATTATATCCGCACCGCTCTCAACATAAAGGCGGTGTATTTTCATAATAGCCTCAGGATCGGTTATATTGAGAAGCTCGGGAACGTGCTCGGTCTTTATGCCGTGAGCCTGAAGCATAGTGCCCATACCGCCGTCAAGAAAGACGAAGCTGTTGTTTTCAAGCAAAGAAAAGAATTTATCGGACATTTTTTACTCCTTTTTTAAGAGAAGGTTTCGTTTTTGAAAGTACCGATGCAGCGGAAGTCCTCAAGGTTTTCCGCAAGGTCGCGCAGAACGGCTTCAACATTCGGATCGGACATTTTTCCGCTGAAATCGAGGAAGAACATGACATCAAAGCTTCCGTCGCGTATAGGGCGGCTCTCGATCCTGAGAAGGTTCATGTTATTTACGTAGAATTTTGTCAGCAGACGGTAAAGACTACCTTCCTTATGAGGGATAGTGAGCATTACGGATACTGCGTCAGAGTCCTCTGCCACCTGCATATCCTTTGCTATGATTATGAACTGAGTGCGGTTGATAGTGCAGTCTGCGATATCTCGGGCGATGACTTCAAGTCCCAGCTTTTCGGCGCAGTCAACAGAGCATATAGCGGCGATAGGCTCATCACTGTTCAGTACCTTTTCCGCAGCTGTGGCAGTATTGCTGTACTCATGTTTTTTCAGACCTGTTTTGCTGAGGAATACCTCGCACTGTGAAAGAGCCTGTCTGTGTGAATAAACACAGGTGATATCCTCAATTTTTGTGCCTTTTTTAGCAGCAAGACAGTGATTTATCTCCAAAGTCACCATTTTTACTATGTAGAACGGGTATTTTGCCATAAGGTCGTATGTACTGTCAACAGAGCCTGCGGTGGAATTCTGAACAGGCAGTACGCCGTAGTCGGCTTCACCTGACTGAACAGCTTTGAATACCTCCTCGAAAGAAGGATAAAACGTGAATTCCCTTTCGCCGAAAACTTTCTTTGCGGCAGCCTCGGAATTAGCACCCGAAGTGCCCTGACAGCCTATTTTCTTAGCTCCTGCAAAGTCGGGAGCAGTGTAGTTATAGTCTTTGTTTTCTTCAAGGATAGTGCGGTTCTGCAATATCTTGCTTATGTCCATGATAGTAGTGAAAAGGGCAGAAGTGCCTTTTTCGAGGTTTTTATCTGCGGTCAGCTCTACGATGCGGTCGATGATCTGCTGTTCGCGTCCGCCCTGAAAGACGGGCATATTATGCTCCTTTTTGTAGTCTGCCACACCCCTGCAAAGCTTCATGCGCTTCATAAAGAGTGAAAGGATTTCGCTGTCTACATCGTCGATGCCGTCGCGAAGCTGTTTAAGATCCATAAAAAATACCTCCGATATTAGCCGTTAGCTGTCAGCCATCAGCCGTTAGCTTTACAATGCTGAAAGCTATTGGCTAAAGGCTAAGGGCTGAGGGCTCATTGATATACCTTACATATTATATCATTTTTTTTTGTAGAAATCAATAAAAAGCAGGTAAATATATTGCAAAATACACTTGACCTGTGGTATAATGATATAGAATATAGTGAGAAGCTATATCCATGTGAACTTTTTAACGAACTAACAGGTAAAAAATATTGAAAACTATCAGAATACTGGGTATAGACCCGGGTTATGCAATAGTCGGATTTGGTGTTCTTGATTATGACGGCATAAGGTTTACTCCCGTGGAATACGGAGCAGTACTTACCGAGGCGGGAACGCCATTCCCCGAACGTTTAAAGGCTATACATGAAGATATCGAGTTTATCTTCAACAAATTCAAGCCCGATTGTATGGCGGTGGAGCGTCTTTACTTCACCACTAACCAGAAAACGGCGATAGATGTTGCTCAGGCAAGGGGGATAACCGTGCTTTCGGCAGCTACGAGGAATATCCCCGTATCGGAATATACGCCGCTACAGGTAAAACAGTCGGTAGTAGGCTACGGCAAGGCAGAGAAAAAGCAGGTAATGGAAATGACGAGACAGCTTCTCGGGCTGGCACAGATACCAAAGCCCGATGACGCTGCGGACGCTCTTGCTATAGCCATTTGTCACGGACACAGTACAAGATTTGATTTCAGATAAAGGAACAGAGAGATATGATATACAGTGTAAGAGGAAAGCTTACGGTCAAGGAGCTTGGTTTTGCGGTGATAGAGTGCGGCGGCGTGGGATACGGCTGCAAGACTTCATACAATACCGTTTCAAGGCTCGGCGAGATCGGAAGCGAGGAAATGCTTTACACTTACCTTTACGTAAGGGAAGATGTGGTGGAGCTTTTCGGATTTGCCACCTTGCAGGAGCTCAGCTGCTTCAAGCTGCTGATATCGGTATCTGGAGTAGGTCCGAAGGCGGCAACTTCCATACTTTCAGACGTTACTCCCGAAAGATTTGCACTTCTTGTTGCTTCGGGCGACAGCAAGGCATTCACAAAGACAAAGGGTATAGGTGCAAAGACCGCCCAGAGGATAGTCCTCGAACTCAAGGACAAGATATCCTCAGAGTCTATCAGCGGCAGCATAAGCAGTGATGCCGCACAGTTTGCGAATATACCGTCAGAGGGCGCATCATCGTCCGTATCGGAAGCTCTCGAAGCTCTCATGGTGCTTGGCTATTCTCAGGGCGAAGCTGCTCCCATACTGGGAAAGCTTGATCCCGCACTGAGCACACAGGAGCTCATAAAGGAAACACTGCGGTTAATGGCAGCAAAGAATATGCGCTAAAATATAGAAGATAGGATGGTTACTGTTATGATGAATCTTGACGAATTGCTGAAAGCAGCAATAAAAGACCCTTCAAAACGTTCATTGTTTTTGCAGACTCTCATAAAAAGCGACGTCTATGTCATCTGCAAGAACCCCGTAAAGCAGGAGCGTGATCGTTCAGAGGGCGGTATACAGCTCGAGCTGGTAACTACCCAGAACCCCGACGGCGATCTGTTTATCCCTTTTTTCACAAGCTATCGCGCATTACAGCAGTTTGCAAAGCGATATGTTGACTGCTACAAGATAAACTGTCTTAGACTTTTCGATCTTATACAGTCGGTATCTGCCGTGCTGAACCCTAATTCCTACGGCAAGGAGTTCTCTTCGCGTGAGATAAAGAGTATCCTTATGATAGCCCGAAATCTCAAAATTAAGGCTATCTCCTACAACGAAGCGGACATCATAAACTATCGTCCCTGCGAGCATGAAGTAAATCATATCATAAAGGCTGCCACAAAATTCCTTTCAAAGCAGCCTAACGTTGACAGAGCGTTCATCATGGAGATGATAAAGGGCTGCGAAAATCCGCAGATACTCATTGTTCTCGATATGATGGGAAGTACGAGAAAGCTCTTTGTGCCGCTTTCAAAGTATCTTTCAAAGACTGTAAAAGCCAACGAGCATCTTTGCTTCATCAGCTATGAACAGGACATGGGCAAGAAGGCTGCGGAAACTGTCGAGCCTTTCTACGTCCGCAAGAAGAGATTTTTCGAGAAATAATTCAGAGGTGTTTTTTTGATACAGACAGAGGATATGGAGTTCGCTCCCAGAATAATAACTCCCGAAAATACTACGGAAGACAGCGATGTTGAAATAAGTCTGCGTCCGCAGACTCTTCACGAGTATATAGGACAGGACAAGGTGAAGGAAAATCTCGCCATATATATCGAAGCTGCAAAGCGCAGGAACGAACCTCTCGATCATGTGCTGCTGTATGGACCTCCGGGACTTGGAAAGACAACTCTTTCGTCTATAATCGCCCATGAGCTTGGAGTAAATCTCCGTGTGACCACAGGTCCTGCAATAGAAAAGCCCGGCGACCTTGTTTCGCTTCTCACCAGCCTTTCGGACAACGATGTGCTTTTCATTGACGAGATACACCGCCTTTCCCGTGCGGTAGAGGAGATACTTTACCCTGCTCTTGAGGACAGAGTAATAGATATCATCATTGGAAAAGGTCCGTCCGCACGTTCAATACGTATGGACCTGAAACCATTCACCCTTATCGGTGCAACAACGAGAGCAGGACAGCTTTCAGCTCCTCTCCGTGACCGATTCGGCGTAATACAGAGACTTGAACTTTATACAAAGGAGCAGCTTACGGATATCGTAAGAAGAAGCTCCATGATACTTGGCATACCATGTACAAGTGACGGAGCTGCCGAGATAGCAGGCAGAGCAAGAGGCACACCGCGTATCGCCAACCGTCTGCTGAAAAGAGTCCGCGACTTTGCCGATGTAATGGGCAACGGACAGATAACTCAGGAGATAGCCTCAATAGCTCTCAGCAGGCTCGATATCGACGCACTCGGACTTGACGGACTTGACAGACGTATGCTTGAAATGATAATCAGAGGATACGGCGGCGGACCTGTTGGACTTGAGACACTTGCCTCGGCTATCAACGAGGAAAGCGTTACTCTCGAAGATATCTGCGAGCCGTTTCTTATGCAGCTGGGCTTTCTCGGAAGGACTCCGCGAGGAAGAGTTGCCACAAGGCTTGCCTATGAGCATCTCGGCATAGTCCCACCCGAGCAGGCAGCAGCAGATGAAGGACAGATGACCTTTTGACATTTTCCCGTTTTACGGGACTGGGGGATGAGAAAAATGTTGATAAAAGGATCAAGCGAATATAATTTTAAATACAATTCTGAAATTACCGAGCAGCCTCCCTTTGGTCAGATGATAAACGGTCAGGGGGAGGGAGCTGTTTCAAAGCTGCGCTACGGGGTATGCTTCATGAGCTTCAACGGCTGTGAAGTTATTGCTGTACACAATGCGCTGGTATATCTGAAAAAACCTCAGAAGATAAAAGATGTAGCCTATTATATGGAGCGTTTCCGCGTACTCATGGGCTTCTTCGGCTGTAACGCCTTCAGTCTCGGAAAGGCACTGAATTATTTCGATGCAAGCTTCGAGAAGGTGAAATCCCCTGATGATGCAAAAGCTTTTATCATCACATTCTGGACTAAGATACCGTTTTTATCTTCTATACATACCGTATTCTGTACAAGAGAGCGCAGCGGCGGCATACGTGTGTACAACAGGTACAACAGCTGTACCTATGCGCCTGTATGCCAGACACTTGAAGAGATAATAGGCACACGCAGACCCATCGCGGTCTACAAGATAGTATAAGACCGCGGACGCTCGATACTTAACTGTGAACTTACAAAGGGAGACTATTCAATGGCTAAATTATTCGGAACTGACGGTCCGAGAGGTATTGCGGTGACCGACCTCACCTGCGAACTGGCAATGCAGACAGGAAGAGCTGCTGCGCTGGTGCTTGCGAAAAAGGACGGGTCTAAAACTAAAATACTCGTTGGCAAGGATACGAGAGTTTCCTCCGATGCGCTGGAAGCTGCGGTATGTGCAGGTATATGTTCGGTAGGCGCAGATGCAGAGCTGCTTGGGATAGTCCCCACGCCTGCACTTTCTTACCTTACAGGTTTGCATGAAGCTGACGGCGGGATAATGATATCGGGCAGCCATAACAGTGCCGAATATAACGGCTTGAAGCTGTTTTCTGCAAAGGGACACAAGCTTATGGAAGAAGCCGAGGACGAGATAGAGCGTCTGGTCTTTTCACCGTCAGATGAGATAAAGCTAAGTGAGCCCGAGAACGTTGGGCGTATCTTACACGGTGAAAATGCCGTGAGAGAGTACATAGACCATATTAAAAGCGTTGTTGACTCAGACCTGAGCGGACTTAAAGTCGCAATCGACTGCGCAAACGGCTGTGCCGCATATACTGCGGAAAAGCTCTTTTCGGAGCTGGGTGCTGAGGTATTGGTCATGGCTGATAAGCCAAACGGCACTAATATAAACAAGGACTGCGGCAGTACTCATGTTCATCATCTTATGGAGTATGTCGTTGAGAACAAATGCGACTGCGGACTTGCCTTTGACGGCGATGCAGACAGATGTATAGCTGTAGACGAGCAGGGCTGCATGATAGACGGCGACAGGCTCCTTGCCATATTCGCAGAGAATATGAAGAGCAAGGGACTGCTGGACAAGGATACGGCAGTTGTGACTGCAATGAGCAGTCTCGGACTGAGAAAATATGCGGCTGCACATGATATAAAGCTTGTAAGCTCGGGAGCAGGTACGCGGTATGTACTTGAGCGTATGCTGGAATGTGGCTACAAGCTGGGCGGCGAGCCAAACGGACATATCATCTTTCTTGATGAAGCCCGTACAGGCGACGGACAGCTGGCAGGTGCGCGGCTGCTGGAAATACTGAAAAACAGCGGCGGAAAGCTGAGCGACCTTGCAGGAGATATGCCTGCGTACCCTCAGGTAAAGCTGAATGTAAAGATACATCCTCATTATAAGGAACTCTGGAAAAACGAAAGCAGAATAACCGGGCTTATCGAGAGATACGATAAGGAGCTTTGCGGCGAAGGCAGGATAATGGTGCGCGAAAGCGGAAAAGAACCTATCGTGCGCATACTCGTTGAAGGCAGTGATTTCGGACGCATAAACGATATGGCTGTGGATATCGCACAGCACATCAAGGAAAGCTGCGCATACAATGTCTGAGCGCAGACAATTCTATAAGGAGCATTTACTTTGAGAACAGCAAATAACTGGAAAGATTATAAGATATTGGATACATCAGGCGGTGAAAAGCTGGAAACATGGGGCAATGTGAGCCTTGTGCGTCCGGATCCGCAGATAATATGGAACACCGAACGCACCGATCCGCTGTGGAAGAACGCTGACGGTCACTACCACCGCTCAAATCAGGGCGGCGGCAAGTGGGAATTCCGCAAAAGACTGCCCGAAAGCTGGAATATCAGCTACGGCGAGCTTACCTTCAATATACGTCCCACAGGCTTCAAGCATACGGGACTTTTCCCCGAGCAGGCTGTAAACTGGGACTTTATGGCAGATAAGATACGCAATGCAGGCAGAGAGATAAATGTCCTCAACCTGTTCGCTTATACGGGCGGAGCAACTCTTGCCTGTGCAGCAGCAGGTGCTTCTGTATGCCATGTTGATGCTTCAAAGGGCATGGTGCAGTGGGCAAGAGACAACGCGGCAGCTTCGGGACTTACCGAAAAGCCCATACGCTGGATAGTGGACGACTGTGAGAAGTTCATTGCCCGAGAGATACGCCGCGGACGCAAATACGATGCGGTAGTTATGGATCCGCCAAGCTATGGCAGAGGTCCGGGAGGCGAGGTCTGGAAGCTTGAAAACTGCGTATACGACCTTGTAAAGCTCTGTTCGGGAGTTCTTTCCGATGATCCGCTGTTCTTCCTGATAAACAGCTATACTACGGGACTTTCTCCCTCGGTAATGGGGTATATACTGGGAACTGTCCTCACAGATAAATTCGGAGGCAGTGTAAGCTTTGATGAGATAGGACTTCCCGTAAAGTCCACGGGAATGACGCTCCCATGCGGTTCAACCGCCATCTGGCAAACTGAGCCAGTTTGATCGCTTCCACGTTGACGCTCGTAAACTCGCTTACTGTCATCAAAAACGATGATCGTACATCGCTTACAGCACTATAATTATATGTAGGGACGACCATTGGTCGTCCGCAAATAACGCTGCATACGACATAAACACTTTGTAGGGGCGAGTTCCGCTCGCCCGTTAAAGAACGATAAACTAAAAATAGCATACTGTAGGGGCTGGCGTCCTCGACAGCCCGCAAATAACGATACAAAATGTAGGGAACGCCGTCCTCGGCGTTCCGAGACATAAATACTGTATAAACTTGATAACATGATATAGGAGAAATAATTATGGGAAAAGACGAAAGATTTGTCAAGATATACTCACAGGGAAAGATCACTGTTTCAGAGATATGGGTGGACACGTTAACAGGTGTAAATTATGTTTATCATGCGGCAGGATATTCGGGCGGTCTTACCGTTCTTCTGGACAGAGACGGCAAGCCTGTGATATCCTCAGCTGCGGAAATAGAAGCAATGAAGAAATAAGGATAGAATATGAAAAAAACACTGACAGCACTTATTACAGCAGCAATTGCACTTACTGCAGTATCATGCAGTAATAAAAATGAGAATAAGCCTTCGGAAACAGAGAGCACAACAGCTTCCGAAGCTGTTACCGCCGAGGTGACAACTGAGGAAGAAACAGAAGATGAGCTCACAAAGAGGATAAGAGAAGAACTTGAAGAGGATATGAAAAGATGTGATGATATCACCTTGCAGGAGCTTCCTGAGTACGATATTCCCGATGACTGGCACGAAATAAACAACGGTACAGTCAAAATGCTTGTACCGCCCGATGTTGAAGAAACAGAAAAAATGGATTCTTCAAGAGTAAGCAACGAGTATCAGAATGAAGATGACAGTATACATATCATATTCCATGATTGGCTCAAATGGGACGAAGGCTGGGTAGGAACTCCTGCTTTTCCCGATCTTACGGGAGAGGACGTTGAGAAAGCGTTTGCAGAGCTCGGTTTGGATTATGACGGCACAAGAGCTTCATTTATCAAAGCAGTATCGTCTTTTTCAGGTGCTGAAAAGACGAGAGAGAATGAGGAAGCTTACAGAATAGCTTCCATTGAGAAAGCAGTTGAGTTCAAATTTTATGCATCTGTCTTTCATGATCTTTCAGACGGACATGATGTTTTCATAAAGGGTGATTACTACAAGAATTATGATGATGAGGAAATTATGGATCATGCATTTGTACTTATCTTTTCTGACGGTAATAATGAATATCACGTAAGAGTAGAAGCTCCTTCAGAGGAAGAGATACTTATGATGTGCTCAACTATATCTTTCAGTTAAAAGAACAGGGATAAATATGGAAAATATAATCGAAATAAAAGGTCTCCACTTTGCCTATGAGTCCGATGACGAGGAAAAGAAGCCTGTCGAGGTGCTCAAAGGCATAGACCTTAACATAAAGCAGGGTGAGTTCGTAGCAGTGCTTGGGCACAACGGCTGCGGAAAATCCACCCTTGCAAAACATCTGAACGCCATACTGCTCCCCACAGAGGGTACAGTAACGGTGGACGGCATAGACACAAAGGACGAGGAAAAGCTGTTTGACCTGCGCCAGTGTGCAGGCATGGTGTTCCAGAACCCCGATAATCAGATAGTTTCGTCAATTGTCGAGGAGGACGTAGCCTTTGCGCTGGAAAATCTCGGCGTACCCTATGAGGAGATGCGCAGACGAGTTGACGAGAGCCTTAAAGCCGTGGGTATGTATGATTACAGACTACATTCGCCCAGCCAGCTTTCTGGCGGTCAGAAGCAGCGAGTGGCAATTGCAGGCGTTATCGCCATGCAGCCCAAGTGTATAATCCTTGACGAGCCTACAGCTATGCTTGATCCGCAGGGACGCAAGGAAGTACTTGCTACAATACACCGCATGAACCGAGAACAGGGCATAACCATAGTCCTCATCACTCATTACATGAATGAAGCTGCGGACTGTGACCGTGTTGTGGTCATGGACAAGGGCATGGTAGTCCTTGATGATGTGCCTGAAAAGGTATTTTCACAGGTAGATAAGCTAAAAGCCATAGGGCTTGATGTACCGCAGGTCACAGAGCTTGCGTGGGAATTACGAAAAGCAGGCTGCGATATATCCACTGAGATAATATCAGAGGAAGAATGTGTTGCGGCAATAGAAAAGCTTTTTGCAGAATGAGCAGCTCGGCTGCTTACAGGAAAGAAAAGGAGAATAGAATTGGCTATCCTTGAAACACAGGAGCTTACATACACCTACAGCATCGGTACTCCCTTTGAAAAGACTGCTGTAGACCATGTGAGCTTAAAAATAGAAGAGGGCGAAATGGTGGGCGTAATGGGACACACAGGCTCAGGCAAATCCACGCTCATACAGCATTTCAACGGACTTCTCAGACCAACATCTGGAAAGGTGCTCCTTGACGGTAAGGATATATGGGAGGATAAGGATAAGATACGCAACGTGCGCTTTAAGGTAGGACTTGTATTCCAGTACCCCGAATACCAGATATTCGAGGAGACTGTATACAAGGACATCGCTTTTGGTCCTAAGAATATGGGGCTCGACGATGCCGAGATAAAACGCCGCGTATACGAAACTGCCCATGATATCGGACTTTCAGAGGAGCTTCTTGAACGTTCGCCCTTTGAACTTTCGGGCGGTCAGAAACGTCGTGTGGCAATTGCAGGCGTTATGGCTATGGAGCCGAGAGTGCTCATACTTGATGAGCCTACCGCAGGACTTGACCCTGCGGGCAGAGACAAGATACTGAGCCATATAAAAAGCTACCATGAGCGCACGAAGAATACCATACTCATAGTTTCTCACAGCATGGAGGATATAGCTGCATTTGCCGACAAGATACTTGTAATGAGCAAGGCTAAGCTCTTCTGCTATGATGAGACAGTGAATGTATTCGCAAGAGCTGATGAGATATCGCAGATAGGACTTGACGTTCCTCAGATAACGAAAGTTTTCGGAGAGCTCAGGCGCAGGGGGCTTGACTTCGGCAAGGAAGTCTATACCGTGGGATATGCCCGTGACCTGCTTCTGAAACATCTTAAAGAACGGGGGGACAGCCGATGCTGAGAGATATAACTATCGGACAGTACTTCCCGGGAGACAGCATCATACATAAGCTGGATCCGAGATTTAAGATCGTAATAACACTTCTGTATATCATAATGCTGTTTTCGGGCGGAAACTATATCTGCCTTGCAGTGGGGGCGGTTTTCACATTCGGAGTGATACTCCTTTCGCGGATACCGCTGAAAATGTTCTTCAAGAGCGTGAAACCGCTGCTGATATTCCTTATCATAACGGCTTTTCTGAATTTGTTCCTTATGTCCACGGGCGATGTGCTCTGGGAATGGAAATTTCTGAAGATAACCGATAAGGGACTGGAAACCAGCATATTCATGATAGTAAGGATAGTTCTTCTCGTTATGGGAAGCTCTGTTCTGACATATACAACATCACCTATAACTCTGACAGATGCTATAGAGCGGCTGCTCTCGCCGCTGAGAAAGATAAAATTCCCTGTGCATGAGCTTGCAATGATGATGTCGATCGCACTTCGATTTATACCTACACTGATAGAAGAAACAGATAAAATAATGTCAGCACAAAAGGCAAGAGGCGCAGAGATAGACACAGGAAGCTTCACAACGAGAGCAAAGAACCTCATATCCATACTTGTTCCGCTGTTCATATCCGCATTCAGACGTGCGGACGAACTTGCAACAGCTATGGAGTGCCGCTGTTATCACGGCGGTGAGGGAAGAACAAGATTGAGACAGCTCAAGTCCGCTCCAAGGGATTATATCGCCCTTGCAGTGACCGTATTTTTCCTTGTGCTTGTAATAGTACTCGGCAGGTTATTCTGAGCGGAACGCGAGAAAGGATAAAGATGGACAAAGAAGAAAGACGAGCCGCAAGGCGCAGAAAGCTTGAGCGGTTCAGAAAAGGCAAATTTCACAGGATATTGTACGAAAACGGAGTCCTGTACTTCCTGCTTTCGTTCCTTATCCCGTTTTCCATTATGGTTTACGCATTCGGCGTATACGGAGTTCACCCCTTTGGCGACAGGCAGATACTTGTAGTAGACCTGTGGCATCAGTACTATCCGTTTTTCAGGGTAGTGCGTGAAAAGCTGGTCAGCGGCGGTTCGTTCCTGTATTCGTGGGAAAACGGAATGGGTACAAATTTTCTGTCACTTATTTCGTATTATGCGGCAAGTCCGCTGAACTGGCTGTCGGTACTTTTTGACGATGACCATGTACGCGACGCGCTGACATTCATACTATGTGCGAAAATAGGCTTTGCAGGAGCATTTTTCAGCTCGTTCCTGCGGTATACCTTCAAGCGTAAGGATTTCTCCATATGTATGTTCTCGGTAATGTATGCACTTTGCAGCTATACGCTGGGCTACTACTGGAACGTGATGTGGTTCGATACCGTAGCACTTTTCCCCCTTGCAATGCTGGGCATAGTTGCACTTTGCCGCGAGGGAAAATGGAAAATATTTACATTCACACTGGCACTTTCGCTTATATCCAACTACTATATAGGCTATTTTACCTGTATTTTCTCGATATTCATGTTTGCAGCCGCAAGCATCATCGAGTGTAAGGGCGTAAAGGACTGGTTCAGAAAGCTGTTCCTGATGATACGTTCGTCAGTGCTTGGCATAGGACTTGGCGGCTTCATGCTGCTGCCTGCTTATTACGGCTTGAAGCTCACCTACAGCGTAAACAACAATATGCCAAAGGAGATAAGCTATTACGAGGACTGGAAAAAGATATTCGCAAATCTCCTGTCCTATAATGCACCTACAAAGGTTGACGGACTCCCGAATTTCGCCTGCGGAATGTTGGCGGTACTGCTTTTCGGCGTATTCGTGTTCTCATTCGGCATAAAGATACGGGAAAAGATAGCTGCACTTTCAATGCTTGCCATAATAGTCGTGAGCTGCAATATGAATTTGCTCAATTACATATGGCACGGCTTCCATTTCACGAACCAGATACCGTACAGATTTGCATTCATATTCTGCTTCGTGCTTGCAACGGCAGCATTCAGAGCATATGATATCATACTTAGCAGGGGTATAAAGATATACCAGTTAGTTCTTATGATAGCAGGACCAGCAGCAGTGCTGATACTGAACAAGCTGTCGAAGGGCGTTGATTACAAGTTTGAGGGAGCTGTCAAGAGCTCGGCTATAATAGTAGGTGCTTTCTGGCTCATATTCATAGCAGCTAAGATATTTCCTTTCAAGACAAAGGAAAAACGCAACCTGCTCATGACCCTTGCACTTTCTGCGGCTGTATTCAGCGAGTTCATAAGCAATGCACAAATGGGCGTAAGTACCGTAGATACTACGGGATATACGGATTATCCCTCAAATAAGACGGAAGTACGCCAGCTTCTCGATTATGAGAAAAAGAATGACAAGAGCAAATTCTACCGCACAGAAATGTCGTATACATATACTCTCAATGACAGCGCACTCTACGGATACCGCGGATTGTCGCAGTTCTCATCGGCGGCGAACGTTTCTGTAACGACTATGTGCAAACGCCTTGGACTCTATGCTTCCGAGGCAGGAAACAGATTTTATTACAGGACATCTACTCCCATTGTGAATTCACTTCTGGGAATAAAATACATCATCAAAAAGAATGGCGAACTGAATACCGAGGACTGGGTGCTTGAACACAAGACATCAGCAGGCAATGCCAATCTGTATGAGAATAAGTATCCTCTTTCACTGGGATTTATGGTTAACGAGGATATACTCAATATGGAGGATAACGGCGGAGCTAATCCCTTTGAGTATCAGAACGACCTTATAAAACGCGCTACGGGCATAGATGATAAGTTTTTCACGCCCCAGCCTGTTGCACTTGCGGAGTACGACGGTCTTGAAGTTACCAAGAACGGCTACGGAAATTATACCTTCCGCAATGACACAGATGAACCTACAGGAAGTGCAACATACAGCTTTGACTGTATCGACGGCAGCTACATCTACGGATATGCCAACGGTACAGGCGGTACCTGCGATTCTCTTGAGATAAAGTGCGATGATGAGCTCATAGACAGCGGAAAGCTCATAGAGAGCTATCCGATCGTTTTCCCTATGGGCAACGGTCAGGAGGGCAGTACCTCAACAGTAAAGATATCTTCTTCGGAAAAGCATAAATCAGGCAATTTCAAGCTTATGGTCTATGCTATAAGCGAGGATACATTCAAAAAAGCCTACAACGCTCTTGCTGACGAACAGCTTGAGATAAAGAAATTCAGCGATACTAAGATACGCGGAAGGATAAATGCGTCGGAGGACGGCGTTATGTTCCTGTCCATACCCTATGAAAAGGGCTGGAGCGTATACATAGACGGTGAAAAAGTCGAAACGTTCAAGCTTTTGCAGGCAATGACAGGCGTAAGGGTAGGCAAGGGCAGTCATGATATAAGTATCGAGTATACACCCGAGGGCTTTGTTCTCGGTGTAACGGCTACAGTAGTCAGCCTCGCACTCGTAATACTTATAATGATATGCGAAAAGCGGCGCAGATCACGCAGACGCAGACATATGATGTATTCGGCAGCATTACCGAATACGGGAAATGAAATGATACCTTCGCCTTATAATAATAAGGCTGAGATATACGATCAGGTCAGCGAAGCACTCAGATCGGAGGATTTCGGCAGAGTCGAGGACACGGAAGTAATTCTTTACGACGGAAGCGATCCTGCAAAAAAGGAGGCGGACGATGCGTAATCTGAAAGTTATGATCGCTTACAGAGGAACGAAATACCACGGTTTTCAGCGGCAGAGCAATGCCGTAACGGTCCAGGAGGTGCTTGAGAGCAAGGTCTCAAAGGTACTAAATGAGCCTGTTACGATCACAGGCTGTTCAAGGACCGATACGGGAGTCCACGCAAATATGTTCTGCTTCAATGTAAAGACAAACAGCAAAATAAACTGTCTTGGCTTTTGCAGAGGAGTTAACGGCGAGCTTCCCGATGATATTTCTATCCTTAGCTGTGAGGACGCTGCGGAGGACTTTCATGCAAGATTTGACTGCAAGGGCAAGGAGTATATATACAAGATGCATTGCAGCGAATCGAAAAATCCGTTTGCTGCTGATCTCATGCTTCATTACAGACGAAAATTTGACATTGAAGCTGCCCGCAAGGCCGCAAAGTATTTCGTAGGAACTCACGATTTTGCGTCATTTTGTGCTGACTGCACAAATGTTTCAACCACGGTAAGGACAATTTATTCCTTCAAAATAGAAAATAGTGGAGATTCTGTGATAATGCTTGTAAAAGGCAACGGTTTTTTGTATAATATGATTAGGATAATGGCAGGGACTCTGATAGATGTCAGCGAAAAGCGGATATCTCTCGATGATATCCCTGATATCCTCGCCGCAAAAGACCGCTTGAAGGCAGGAAGAACGGCAATGGCTCACGGACTGTATCTGAACCGTGTGTTCTACAGTGAAGATGAGCTGCTGAAAGAGACATGAGAACAAAGGACAAGGAGGTATCAGCGTGCCGAAAATGTATGACGCCGATGATATCGTCGATCTGAAAAATCGAAAACGGCGGCAAAAAAGGCTGAGGCGGTTCATTCTGATACTGCTTGCAGCTGCCATTGGAACGGGGCTTTATTTTACCCGTGATATGTGGTATAATAAATTAAGGGGCATAGGACAGCAGTACAGGACTATCGTTAACTCAGGTAAGCTTGCCGAAGGAAACTTCCCTATAGAAGTCAGCGGAGGAGCTGATTATCAGCTGGAATTTACCGACAGCAAGATGATACTTATGAGCGATACCTACACGTATTTCTATGACACTGACGGCGCACTTCTCAAAAAGCGTCAGCATACATATACGAATACGGTGCTCCGTGCAGCCTGCGGACGCGCACTGCTTTACGAACAAGGAGGAAATGAGCTTAGTGTAGAGGACGAAGATGAAGTTTTTTATACTAAATCATTTGCCAAGCGACTTATCCTCTTTGCGAGAATAAGTGAACAGGGCTATACAGCAGCGGTAACTACATACGATAATTACAGCTGTGCGCTGGAAGTATATGACAAAAGGGGAAAGGTCATATACGAAAGAAAGTGTATCGAAATGGTCAGCGACCTTAGCTTTATCAATGACAGCAAAGGTTGCGTGCTGAGTTATATCACAGCTGAAAACGGTCAGCTCGTTACAAATGTTCAGGAAATAAGCTTTAGTGAAAAGGATGAACACTGGACTTCACCAGGACTTAACACACTGGGACTTGCTGTATATGGCTTCGATAAGGGAGCTTTCGTATACGGAGCAGATGCCTGCGGATACGTTGACGGAAATGGTCAGATCAGTTCGTTCTATTCTTATGACGGCGACCGCGTTGCAGGTGCCAGCGAAAACGGTTATTCCGCAGTCATTGCCAATAATATCGACAGAAGAAAGTATACATTGGCATTGTTCAAAGGTGGAAAAACAGAAGCTCTTATAATCGACCTTGAAGAACCGTCAATAGATGTTACGGTTTATGAAGAACTTGCTTATGTAATGTGTCAGGGTAAGATAAAAACCTATGATTTCAGCGGCGGACTTCGTTCTGTTGCGGACGTAAGCGATTCTTACACAGGTTTTGTACGAAGCGATGATCATATTTTCCTGAAGGGATATAATAAAATAGATCGTATAGACTATGAAAGCTGATTGGTGATACACATTAATTCACTATCCGAAGGGAGGAAGCACCGTAGAAGCACACGGTGCAAAAAACATGGGAGCACAATTTTGGTGGTTTTACGATGTAATCGTTGCAGCAGCGGTACTCGTATGTATGTTTATTACAATAAAGAAAGGAATATTGAAAGCATCAGTCGCGTTGGTAGGATATGCCCTTACTCTGGCAATAGCTTTTTCGCTTAGTTCCTCGATTTCGGGATCTATGTATTCCAAAACCGTAAGGAGCAGCAATATAAAGAAAATGGATCAGACTCTTTCAAATGTGGATTTTCTTGACGACCTTATAAGGTATATTGAAAATCTCGGATATGATGTTTATCCTGAGCGAGGTCAGGTCGAGAGGATATGCTTCTCGGGCGAGGACATTGAAGAAAAGCTTTATAAGTATATCAACAATATCAACGGAAGAAAAGCAGATGAAGAAAGTGCATTCTATAATAAGCTGCATGAAGGATACGCAACTATTATAAACTCGTATGTTTCAAAAGAGCTCAGTATGTATTCGGCAGAATATGCATCAGAACAGATAAGGACAAATCCTAAGAAATTCTGCGATTTCATGTCACTTATAAAGGATACTGACAATTTAAAGCCAGCTGCGCAGTTTATTGTTGATAATTATCTTGAAAAACCGTATTCAAGCCAGGTAAAACTTATCGTACTGATAGTTATGCTTGTATTCTTTGTGATAATGACTATTTTCATAGAGACAGCAGCCGGCAGGAACAGTCACATGGAGCCGAGTCTGGTAACTCATGCAATAAGCGGAATAATAGGCATATTCAAAGGTGTTGTCATTATAGTTATCATTGCTGTTATGATAAGGCTTTCAGTTGTAATGGGAAGCGATAAGATGCTTTTCTTCAACCATGACGCTATTGACAGAACATGGGTATTCAAGTATTTCTACAACTTCATAAAAGATATATGACAAAAAGAAACATTACTGCTTCAGCCTATAAGGCGCGAAGCTTGGTATAATTAACCGACAGGAGGAACTGCCTGATGATAATGTGCAGTAAATGCAAAAAAAGACCTGCGGTGGTGTTCATCACCTCTGTTCAGGGAAACGAAAAGAAAAATGAGGGACTCTGCCTTTCTTGTGCAAGATCGCAGAATATCCCGCAGATCAAGGAATATATGGATAAACTCGGCATCACTGATGAAGAGCTTGATCAGCTCTCGGATCAGATGATGGGAATGCTGGACGGCGACAGCTTTGAAATGGGCGGCTCGGGCGTTCTTCCCGACTTTATAACCAATATGTTCGGCGGAAATGATGACGGGGATAAGTCGGACGACAGCAACAGCAGCGGATTTGATCCGCGCAGCTTTTTCAGCAGCCGCAACGGCTCTTCCGATGAAAAGTCATCAGACAGCAAAGAGAAAAAAGGGGGACTTTTCGGACGCAATAGTAAGGAGAAAAAGTCGAAGGAACCAAAATTCCTCGGCAGCTACTGCACAAATCTCTCCCAGAAGGCAGCAGACGGCAAGCTCGATAATATAATCGGCAGAGATAACGAGATAGCCCGTGTTATACAGATACTTTCAAGACGTACAAAGAACAATCCCTGCCTTATCGGTGAGCCGGGTGTCGGAAAGACAGCTATCGCCGAGGGTATCGCACTTCGCATAAACGAAGGTGATGTTCCTTTCAATCTTGTTGATAAAAAGGTATACCTTCTTGACCTTACCGCACTCGTTGCAGGTACTCAGTTCCGCGGACAGTTCGAGAGCCGTGTAAAGGGACTTGTTGACGAGGTAAAGAAAGAGGGCAATATCATACTCTTCATCGACGAGGTTCATAACCTTGTAGGTGCAGGAGATTCCGAAGGCTCTATGAATGCCGCAAATATCCTAAAGCCTGCTCTTTCAAGAGGAGAGGTACAGGTAATAGGTGCTACAACATTCGGCGAGTACCGTAAATATATCGAAAAGGACTCTGCCCTCGAAAGACGTTTCCAGCCCGTTACTGTAAACGAGCCAACTATCGAGGATACAGTAAATGTACTTGTTGGCATAAAGAAGTATTACGAGGAATTCCACAAGGTACACATATCCGATTACCTTGTAAGAGTTTGTGCAGTACTCTCAGAGAGATATATCACAGACCGTTTCCTGCCCGATAAGGCAATAGACCTCCTTGATGAAAGCTGTGCCTATGCTTGTATCCGTTCGCCCGAAATAGGTGAATACGAAAAGATCAAAAAGGAGATAAAGGTCCTTGAAGAAATGGAGACATCTATCTCCGAGCAGGAAGAAATAGATTATCAGGCACTTGCCGAGGTAAAGAGCAAGCTTATCCATACACGTGAGACAGAAGCAGCTCTTAAAGAAAAGGCAGCAAATGTCAACGTTGAAGAGTCTGATATCACTAAGGTCATCGAACGCTGGACGGGTATCCCAGCAAGTAAGATAGCTGAAAATGAGTTTATGAAGATAGCAAGACTTGAGGAAGCTCTCAAAAAGCGCGTTATCGGTCAGGAAGAGGCTGTTGGAGTTCTCACGAGAGCTATCAAGCGTACAAGAGTTCAGCTCAGCAAACGCCGCAGACCTGCTTCGTTCATATTCGTAGGTCCTACAGGCGTAGGTAAGACAGAGCTTGTAAAATCACTTGCTGAGGAGCTTTTTGACTCACCCGATCCGCTTATCAGACTTGATATGACAGAGTATATGGAAAAGCATTCTGTTGCACGTATGATAGGCTCGCCTCCAGGCTATGTAGGCTATGAGGAAGCAGGACAGCTCACAGAAAAGGTTCGCCGCAAGCCTTATTCGGTAATACTCTTTGACGAGATCGAAAAGGCTCACCCCGATGTTATGAATATCCTCATGCAGATACTGGACGAGGGTAAGGTGGACGATGCACAGGGCAGAACTATCAACTTTGCAAATACAATAATCTGCATGACTTCAAATGCAGGTTCTACAGATAAGAGCATAGGTGTGGGCTTTAACCGTACCGAGAACGAGATATCGAGAGAAAAGGCTATGAAGGGTCTGAGAGACTTCCTCCGTCCCGAATTTATCAGCCGTATCGACGAGATCGTGGTATTCAAGGATCTCACTAAGGAGAACTTTGCTGATATAGCTGCACTTATGATTGACGAGATGAAAGAACCTCTTGCTGAAAAGAATATCTCTGTTGAGTATACAAGAGAAGCTCTCGAGCTTATTGCAGAGAAGTCATTCGGCAAGCCTTACGGCGCAAGAGATATCCGCCGTGTTATTCGCGAAGAAGTCGAGGATCAGGTCGCAGAGATCATACTTGAACGTGCTTCAGAGATAAGTGTTATAAGCATTTCGGCTGAGGGCGATAAGATAGTTGTCAGCGGCAGGAAGGAGCAGGCTGAAAATGAAGCATAAGTTTAGCGCAGTTCTTATGGCTCTCGCTATGGCAGCCGTCTGTATGACAGGCTGTCTGGACTCTGATAAAAAGAACGGCAAAAATGCCGAAGCTGAAACAACAACTGCTGCTGCCGAGCCTGTTACAGATGAAAACGGCAAAGAGATGTCCGAGAGCATGGAGCTTATGCACGTAAAGTTCAAGGATATCCCCGAAATAGATAACGGTCCGCTTATAAAATTAAGCAAGACCGATGCAAAGCCCGGTGAAATTGCAAAAGTTACCGTATCTGTCACAGGTGCAGACAAGAAGTGGAGTATGTGTGGTATACATATCACATATCCCGATGTTTTGGAGTGTCAGATAGAGGACGAAGAAGATCTTACTGTAGAGTATGAGCTTGGAAAGGCTACACAGCACAATTCGGGATTTGTGGCTATGGACTGGCAGAGAAATCTTGCCGATGAGCTGATAAGAAACCACCAGCGTTCAGTATTCTTTACAACAATGTTTCAGGACAACAACGGTCAGGACGGAGATATAGCTACATTCTTCTTCAAAGTCCCTAATGATGCACAGCCTGGTACAGTGTACGATCTTGGATATTATTACATGGACTCGGATATGTTCCGTGACCTCGACGCTAATATGTCATTTGAGAAATATGCCTTTGAACACCTTGAAGGCGGCAGTATAACTGTAAGATGATATATTTGCATTTAACGGTTTAGAATGAAATAGTATTTTTATTTAGGGAACGCCCTCTCTTGCAGGGCGTTCCCTCTTTCACAACAGTCCACTGGACTGTTGTGAAATTCACCCTTTGCGGAGCGCCTTACGATTATTGGGCGTTGCCCAAACCTACCAAAGGCTCTGCCTTTGGAATCCGCTAAAGGGTTGTGAACCCTTTAGAATCCCATTATTAGTTTAATAGAGTTTTTATGTATAGACAAGGATAAAAGAAAGGACATTATATAATGAATAAAAAAGAAACAGCAGAGATAAAAAAGAATTTCTCCGACAAGAGCGGATTTTTCATAATGGAGCGCGTCCTCACGGCTTTTGTGGACGCAGAGAAAAACGTGAGATACCACAATGTCAGCTCATGCCTTACTATGCCTGTTGAGGAGCACGATGTGTACGATGAGACTCTGAAAAAGGTGCTGAATACCAATGTCGGCAAGGCTTTTGTGGAGTATGAGTTCCCCAACGAAGCCTATGACGAGGGACAGCCTCAGAATATCCTCTATACTCTCCTTACTTCCGAGCTCAAAGACGATATCGCCTGTGAGGACTTCCTCAACCATATCGCAAATAATATCGCATATACAGGTCCGTTTGCAGTTATAACAGCCTACTGTACATACACTATCCGCAAAAAGGACAAGAATGACGAATTTGCTGATGGCGAGGACGAGATATACCGCTATATCCTTACAGCTATCTGTCCTGTAAATACAAGCAAGGACGGCTTTGTGTTCGACAGTGTGGGCAATGAGATAACGAAGAAGGTCAATACAGAGCTTATAATCAGCAAAGCTCCGTCAGATGGCTTCCTTTACCCTGTTTTCAGCAACAGGAGCTCGGATATAAACCACGTTATGTACTACACTAAGAATATCAAGTCTCCTAATGTATCAGTAGTTGAGAATGTTCTCGGCTGTACCTTTGTAATGTCGGCAGAGAGCGAGAAAAACAGCTTCCAGAGCATACTTAAAAATGTTGTGGGTGACGACCTTGATTATACCCTCATAAAGACCGTTAATGAGAAGATACAGGAGGTCGTTGAGGACAACAAGGACGATACAGACAGAGTTGTCATCGACAATATGAAGCTCAAGGATATCCTCGTTGATGTGGGACTCCCCGAAGAGCGCGTGAATATGGTCGAGCCTGTGTACGAAAAGGTATGCGGTACTGCACCGCTTACTGCGGCTAATCTTGTGGAGACTAAGACAGTCCTCACTTCTCCCGGTATTACTGTAAATATCAAGCCTTCTGCGGCTGATAAGGTGCGTACAAGCGTTGTGGACGGCAGAAGATGTCTGCTTATCGACATTGACGACCCGACTATCGAGATAAACGGACTGCCCGTTACTCTTTAATTCATAATGCATAATGCGTAATTAAGGAACGCCGAGGGTTACTCCCTGTAGTACAGGGAGATGTCCGAAGGACAGAGGGTCGCGGCTCCTGTTGGGAGGCGTTCCATACATATAGTTACAACATACGTAAGTAGTTGAAATCCTGTTTTCATCGTGACCTGCTGAAAAATGTCTTTCTGTAATAGGGGCGAAAATGGCAGTTTTTCAACTAAAAACCATTGAATATCGCAAAAATTATACCTCGGGTGGATATATTAAGGGCGCACAGTTGTGCGCCTTTTTTACTTTCAATTCACAAACGGACGCCCAATGGGCGTCCCTACAAACTAATGGCTCGTGCTTCCATACACATGGTATTTTGTTATTTGCATTGTAATGCGCATACACGGGCGCGCGGAACGCGCCCCTACACAACAGGCTGTCGAGGACGCCGTTCCCTACAAGCTAACGGCTAATGGCTAACAGCTAAAAAAGGAGTACCTTTCGGTACTCCTTTTTTTGTGTTCAGTGATTTTCCTTGATAGCGGTTTTGGCTTTTGCTACGATAGTTCTGTCATTCTCATATGACAGGATATTTGTGGCGTAGGATATATCCACCCAGCGTATTTCCGCGATCTCTCCCTCCTGTGGGATAAAATCAACGTTTTTCGCTTTTGCAAGAAAGTATACAACGACTTTCATCGTGTCTTTCTTGGGTGAATAGGTTACTGTTTCTCTGAATGTCGGATCAATAATAACGTCAATGGAAGTCTCCTCCATGATCTCACGACGTGCAGTTTCAACCTCGGTCTCGCCCTTTTCAACGTGCCCTTTCGGGAAGGACCAGTGACCGCTGTTGATATGCTTTATCAGCAGTATTTCCGTATTGCCGTGGTATTTCCTGTAGACAATTGCGCCGCATGATTTCTCGTGAAGCATAGATAATCCTTTCTTGCCTGTAAAAAAACAAGCAGAATCAAGAGCAGTTCACCCTGCTTCAGAGTATCATGTGGTGAGCTGCTTTTATATAGTTCAAAATTAATTATACCATATTATGGGCAATAAAGCAATATGCGCGGCAAAAAAATTTCGTTTCGTAAGGGGCATAACGCGAAAAAAGGTGAATTTCCTTATCATATGCATACTTGTACCTGCGTGTGAATATATATTACACAAAGCAAACTTCAAGGAGGTTACCGTTATGGACTTAAAACTTAACAGAGAGACTGTTCCTGCTGCCGAGATGATATATGACGGGATACAGGAGCAGTCTGTGGAGCTGGATTATATCCTGCCCGATTACTGCCCCGATATTTTCAGACTTATCCGCTGCGAGACTTCGCCTGTTATCACTGACTGGAGCATCAGCGGCGACAAGCTGACCTATGAGCTGAGATGCGATATACATATCCTTTACTGCGGCGAAAACAGCAATGAGGTGCAGTCTGTGGAGCAGCACAGGAGCTTCACAAAGACGGTGGAACTGGGTAAAACAGCCGAGTCCGCAGAAGTGAAGCTGATACCTAAGGCTGACCATGCAAATTTCAGAGCTGTGAACAAACGCCGCCTTGACCTGAGAGGAGCTGTTTCCACAAAGATAACCGTTACAGGTCAGCAGGAGCAGCAGGTCGTTTCAGACGCTGTGGGTATGAATATTCAGCTGAAAAAGACTCCCGTAAAATTTGCGGCAGGGCGGCTTACTGCGGAGAAAAATGTCCGTATTGAGGAGGATATTGAGCTTGGTGCGGCTCAGCCCGATGTTTCGGCAATTCTCAACTGTAGGTGCAGTGCTTCTGCCTGCGAGATGAAGCTTATTTCGGGAAAGCTGCTTGCAAAGGGTGAAACTGATGTGGAAATCCTCTACTCGGGTGATAATACCGTCGAAGCTATGCGGTTTTCTCTTGGCTACAGCCAGATAATCGACGTTGACGGACTTGATGACAGCTACGACTGTGCGGTAACTCCCGAGATACTCAGCTGTGATATAACTGTGGCTTCCGATAAGGAGGGGAATAACAGGATACTGCGGTGTGAAGCTGAGATAAGGCTTAGCTGCCGGGCTGTAAGGACGGCTTCTGTTATGATTGCAGAGGACGCTTTTTCAACAGTCTACCCGTGCAGTGTTGAAATGTCAGAGATAAAAGCCGAGCAGATACCTGCGGTATACGATGAGAGCTTCAGGCACAGCGCGAAGCTTGCTGACGGAGATAACGTACCTCAGACTATATACGCTATGTGGAGCGAGCCGAAGAATATCAATACCCGTATCGGAGATGACGGACGTTCGGTTGTCATAAGCGGTATGCTGACCTATTCTATGGCGGCAAAGGACAAAGCAGGCATGATAATTATGCCTGACCGCGATGAAGCCTTTGAGGTAACGGTGGGACTTCCCGATAATATAAACGGTACATCGGTGGCGGCTGAGGTCTATGTGCGTGAGACTTCATACGATATATCTGCCGAGGGAGTCCTTACAGCAAAGTCGGATATAGGAGTAAAGCTTCTGGTGTACAGCTCCGACTCCATAAAGGCTGTGACGGATATCTCAGTCGATGAAACTACCCGAAAAGAGCGTGACGGCGATTACGCTATCAAGCTTTATTTCGGCATAGAAAACGAGGATATATGGGACATCGCCAAACGCTACAGCACAAGTGTGGCTGCTATCATGGAAGAAAACGAGCTTAGTGGTCAGCGTCTTGAAAACGGCGGTATGCTGCTGATACCAATAGTATCATGAAGCAATGCTTCGCGCTGCTTCATATTCATAATTCATAATGCAGAATGCATAATAAAATGTGTATGAAGCACTGTTTAGATTTGCCGCCATAAGGCGGCACAATAATTATGAATTATGAATTATGCATTATGAATTGAATTAAAAGGAGTATTATATGGCTAAAGATATATACAGCAATATTGCTGAGCGTACAGGCGGCGATATCTACATAGGCGTTGTCGGACCTGTGCGCACGGGCAAATCCACATTTATCAAGCGATTTATGGAGTCGCTGGTAATACCCAATATAACCAGTGAATTCAAGCGTGAACGGGCTATTGATGAGCTTCCGCAGTCCGCAGCAGGAAAGACTATAATGACTACCGAGCCTAAGTTCATTCCCGAGGAAGCGGTGCAGATAGACCTGGGAAACGGTGCGGAATTCAATGTAAGGCTTATCGACTGTGTGGGATACATAGTTCCCAGTTCACTGGGCTATATCGAGAATGAACAGCCGCGCATGGTGATGACTTCGTGGTTCGATGAGGAGATACCCTTTAATATGGCGGCTGAGATAGGCACACAGAAGGTAATCACCGATCATTCCACCATAGGACTGGTGATAACTACAGACGGTTCTGTGACGGATATACCGCGAGAGGAGTATGAGGAGTGCGAGGAGCGCGTTATACGGGAGCTCCGCGAGCTTGGCAAGCCTTTTGTGGTCATACTCAATACAGTTGCTCCGAATTCGCCCGAAGCGACTGCACTTGCCGCAAGTCTCACAGACCGCTATGATGCAAAGGTGATACCTGTGAACTGCCTTGAACTTGGGGAGGAGGATATCCGCAGCATTATCCGCGAGATACTCTTTTCGTTCCCAATCAAGGAGATAAATATCCGCACGGCGCGGTGGATAAACTCCCTCGGCAAGGGGCACTGGCTGAAATCGGAGATACTGGACTGCATACGCAATGCTGCAAAGGATATACGTCTTGTCCGCGAAGCTGAGGACGCTGCTGCGGCTATATCGGAGTGCCCCAACGTGCTGAAAGCGGAGATAAGCAGCATTGATCTGGGAAAAGGCTCGGTGACTATTACTGCGGAGCTTGACAACAGCCTTTTCTATAAGATCCTTGGGGAGACTACAGGCATCGAGATAGAGAGCGAAAGCGACCTTATGCCGCTTCTTACGGAGCTCAACGACATTCGCCGCAAGTATAAGCGTATCGAGCCTGCTCTTGCAGAGGTTGAGGCTACGGGCTACGGTATCGTCATGCCCGAGCTTGAGGAGATGTCACTCGAAGAGCCGAAAATAATCCGTCAGGGCGGAAAATACGGCGTAAAGCTCAAGGCGTCCGCGCCGTCAATACACCTTATGAAAGCCAATATCAATACCACTGTCAGCCCTATCGTGGGCACTGAACGGCAGTCCGAGGAGCTTGTGATGTACTTGCTGGACGGCTTCGACGACGACCCGAAGAAGATATGGGAGAGCAATATCTTCGGCAAATCCCTTCACGAGCTGGTGAACGAGGGACTTCACAGCAAGCTGTTCAAAATGCCTGTGGACGCACGTATGAAATTGCAGGAGACTCTCGAACGTGTCATAAACGAGGGCTGTTCGGGACTTATCTGCTTCATACTGTGAAAAAAGGAGTACCGCGAGGTACTCCTTTTTTAGCCATTAGCCATTAGCTTGTAGGGGCGCGTTCCGCGCGCCCGTTTGTTAATATGAATTTTGTAGGGAACGCTGTCCTCGGCGTTCCGTTTATTTTTCTGCTGTCTGAAAAAACTGCATACATAGTTCTGCGAATTCCGCAGTATTGCTCAGCATAGCAGGGTGACTGCCGTGATCAAAAATGCAAGCCTGCGCAAGGGGAGTCTGTTCGCAGATATCACGGAAAAGTTCCTCATAATGCCCCTTTGGGAACATTTCGTCCTCGGCACTGCCTGTCAGCAGCAGCTTGCATTGCAGCTCCGATAGGGGACGGTGAAAGAATTCGCCTATATTTTGGGCGTGTCTGATAACTGCATCGGTGTCCGCATCGAATACTCTTTCCCAGTCGTCGCCGTGAATAGCTTTCAGCATAGCGCAGAAGCCTTCATTATGCTTTGCAAGTTCGCGTCCTGTACGTATCTGCTCCGTAATTTCGGCATTTGCGCGGATACCCTCGAAGCTGTCTGCGGCTACTGCGTTTATAAGTTCGGGGTACTCCAGTGCTGCGTTTATTGCGGCTAAAGCACCGCCGCTGCTTCCGATGATATTGACTTTTTCATAGCCCTTGTGATCGCACAGTGCTTTCACCTGCTTTGCCCATTCGTACCAGAGGTCTGCGCTCCATTCCGTGATATGCTCGGAGTGTCCGCAGCCGAGGAAATCCAGTGCTATGACGTGGTATTTTTCCGATAGCAGCGGTATAATTGGCGCAAACATATCACTTGATACTGTATTGCCATGCAAAAGGAGTGTGGGAGTGCCGTTGCCGTGTTCTGTGTAGTAGATCTTGTGTTTTTTGTAATCAAAATAGCTCATTAAATAGAGTGCTCCTTTCGATCTGTAATATTAGCATTATATATCAGTTGAGAGAATTTGTCAAATTTAAAGGGTATGATCGTTAAATCATACCCTTTATTATATGTATGTTGCGGAGCAAGGGAGTACAGGCTCTGTACAAACAAGAAAGCCGTGCTGCCTAAGCACGGCTTTCTTGTTCTGATTTGTCCCTTACAATTTATTTTTGGAATTATATCAATCTGAGCGGTGCGTTGTGCAGATGCACCGCTCAGACCAACATCGAAAAGGAATTATGATTAACCGAACATCCAGTAATCGAATTCGCAGTCGCCGCTGAATACCATGTAGATATCCTTAACGCCGTTTACGTTATTCTCTGCTGCTGCGAGTACGTTCTCGCTGCCGTTGAGTTCGCCGTAACCGATGCAAGTACCTGTTGTAGAACCTACACAGAACTTAACTACTGCGTTGCCGCTGCCCTTGACTGTGATAGAAGATACGCCCTTGCTGAGGTCAACGCCGCTGACCTTGATCCAGTCGCCCTTCTTAGCCTTGACAGTTGTGTTGCCGATACCGCTTATGCTTATGTTCTTAGACTGGTTAGACATTGTTTCAGCCTGTACAGTCTCATATGGATTGAGGTTCTCGATCTGGCTTACGCCTGCCTGTGAACCACTACATGTGATCTTGCCGTTGTTTAAAGTTGCCTTATCGATACAGGGTGATCTGTAGTTCCAACCCTGTCCGCCCTTAACGCCCATACGCATTTCAAGCTGACGTGAGTGATAAAGTACATAGTAGTTGCCCTTGAATTCGATAATTGAGTGGTGGTTGTTACCGCCGTTATCAAGTCTCTGTGTACCTGTGTTCTTGAATACAACACCCTGGTACTGGTATCCGCTGAGCGGATTTGTTGATGTCATGTAACCGATATCAGCATTGCTGAATGACTGACCGTTTACACTTGTACCACCTGGAACATTCCAGTTGTGGCAGAATGAATAATACCATGTGTTGCCGATCTTGATCATGCTTGAGTCCTCGAAGAGGTAAGGTGTACCAGGATCGATAGGTGTACCTGAAATTGAGATCATGTTATCGCCAAGCTTAGCGATACGTCCCTGCTTTGTATTAGCAGCCTGTCCATTCGGAACACCGCCGCCGTATGCGATGATACCTGTCTTTGTATCAGGATCATAGTAAACGCCTGGGTCGAAGAGCCATGTTACGTTACTGTTAGGTGTGTTTCTTGAAATAAGCTCGTGGCCAAGAGGATCCTTTACATTCTTAGTGAATGTCGGATCATCAGCTGTGATAACGCCGATACCTGAACCGTTGTTTGCGAAGTAAAGGAAGAACTTATCCTGTCCGTCGATATTCTTCCATGCAGCATCAGGAGCCCATGCGTTATTAGCCCATTTTGCAATAGGAGTGCCGCTTACTCTTGTTTTTGCAACAGGGATCTGACCGTGGTCAGTCCAGTTTACAAGGTCTGCTGATGATAAGCAGTTGATATAACCTGAAGAATAATCGTTTTCAACGATCTGACCATTCTGGTATACGAACTGATCAGCTGTTGTGTAAACGTAAAGTCTGCCGTCATATACCATCCAGCCCGGGTCAGCACCGAAACGCTGAGTATAAAGCGGATTGTTCTCGTTCAGCTTCTTAAAGCTTTCTGCAAGTGAGATGCCGCTGAACTTACCCTCGTACTTTGAAGTATCAAGTACAGGAACTGCAGGCTTGTTTACTGGGAATTCCTTGATCTTGCCGAGGATGAATTCCTGAAGGAGTACAAGGTCAGCAACTTCATAAGTTCTGCTCTGGTCAACGTCAGCAGCCTGCTGTGCCTTTGAATCAGTGAAGCCGCCAGCGAGGAGACCCTTTCTTGCAGGGATCATATCCAGTGAGTTTGTAACACCGTCTAAGTTAACATCACCGAGGGTCACTTCAACATTTGAAGGTGTGCCGGGATCAGATGTTCCTGGATCAGTGATCTCAGGCTGTCCTGCACCTGGGATAGTTTTACCGGAAGGAGCACCGACAACCTCGTCAATGAAGAAATCACAGAGGTTGGTTTCGTCTGTAGTTTCAACGTAGATCTGCATATTTGAAGCGCCTGCAGGAATTGTGTACTTTGTATTAGCAAGCTGTACCCATTCGCCCTTAGGAGCTGTACCTACAGCGATCTGATCGTAATTTGTGCCTGAACCATCTTCATACTGAAGAGTGAACTTGAACTCTGTATTACCGCTCTGATTTGTCATAGCGTTAGCTGAGAAGCTGTAAGTCTCACCAGGAGTGAACATATTTGAATCAAGTGCATATGAAGCACCGTTCCATGAAGATTCACGGCCGCTGCAGAAGAGTGACTTGCTGCCAGCGTATTTAGCTGAACTGCTTGTCTCAACTGAAGCAGAACCTCTGCCTGTCCAGCTTTCATCTGAGCTCTCGAATGTGTGGTGGAACCAGTAGCCTTCATCGTTAACCTTTGGAGGCTCGGGTGGAGTATAAGATCCGCCGCCGTTAGCTCTTGGACCTGTGTATGGGATACCTGTTGTCCACTGGCTGTCAGAGAGCATACTTGTGAGTGTTGTATAAGCAGCCTTTGGCTGATTGCTTCCGTCATAAAGGAGAGGCTGATTGCTTCTGCCTGTTGCATTGTCCTTAGCAACCCATGAATTGTTGTCGTTTGGTCCCCAGACCTGTACGAGGGAAACGAACGGTCCGTTAGGATGCTTTGTGTTCCAGTCCATAGCGTGCTGGAATATAGCCTTATACTTTGTAGCCTGATCGTTTAATGAATACTTGCCACCCTCAGTAGAGATATCGAGCTCAGTTACCTGAACATCGAGACCGAGGTTGAGGTATTCGTCCATTGCAGCGAGGTAAGAAGGCGTTCCGCCCCAGTCGTACTGACCTGCAGATGCACTTACGTGTGACTGCATACCCATACCGTCGATAAGTCCCTTAGCCTTGAGAGGCTTGAGGATAGTATTGATTATGCAAGATTTCTTGTCGCCTGCAAACTCGTTATAGTCGTTATAGAAAAGCTGACAGCCTTCGGGAGCGTACTTTCTTGCATATGTGAAAGCCTTCTCAACGAAGCTGTTGTTTCCGTAGATCTGTACCCACTTTGAGCTGCCGTTGCCTGATGTAGGTCTTACACCGCCCTGTGAAGCAGTACCGTCGTTGATGACCTCGTTACATACGTCGTATGCATAAAGGTTGAGCTGAGGATACTGAGTCTTGTATGCAGCAAACATATTCTTTATGTAGCTTTCCATACGCTGATCCATTACAGAAGTCGATACCCATGAACCGTTGTTGCTGAAGTCAGTCTTGAAGAACCAGTCAGGAGTCTGGCTGTGCCATACAAGAGTATGACCTCTGAAAGCGAGGTTGTTCTTTTCAGCAAAGTCGCATATAGCAGCACATCTGCTGAGAGAAACCTTAACGTTTGTATTTGTTGAACCGCTCTGTACGATAGTAGCATCAGGCTTTGTCTCGTTCTCACACTCGATAGCGTTGTGATCCTTTAAGATAAGACCTGTGATACCGCTGTTGTTTACTGTTGTACCGTTAAGGATATTACCTACACGGAAGTATGCACCGAACTCGTCCTTGAGACCCTTACCTGCAGGTGCTGCGTGTGCCTCCAACGCATCCTTGTCGCCTGTGATAAGGAACTCATCAAAGCAGAAATCCTCTGTAGAGTCGTTTGTGATCTTGAGCTTGAACTCGTAGCTTCCTTCAGCTGCTGTGTAGTTGCCCTTGAGCTCTGTCCACTCGCCTGCAGGAACAGTCTTTGAATCAAGTTCAACAACAGTTTCTTCCTTTGTCACTTCATCGATAGTAAGAAGTGAGAAGTGGAATTTCTCAGCTGTTTCGCTGTAAACCTTTACACTGTAGGAATATTTATCCCCGCCAAAGAGATAAAGACCCTTTGAAGAAGCAGCACCATCTTCGATAGATGTACGTCCTGATACCTTCATGCCTCTTGACATATCAGCACCTGCTTCTGACAGTGCTGTCACTTCTGTGACTCCACCCTCGCCGTACCAGCCTTCATAGCTGCTCTCAAAATTGTTATATACAATTTCAGCAGCAACTGTGCGCAGCATCATTTCCGGGAAGGCGGTGACAACTCCTGAAAGACAGCCGGCAGCCGTAAGGCTTGCAACTAACTTTTTAACTTTCATTATTTTCTCCTCCTCATAAAAATGTATATTTTTCGTTCAACGTTATGATATATTTTATATCATTTTATGCTGTTATAACAATTTTACTCTTTTGCCCTATTGTTTGCAACCCAAAAAATAAAGATTAGGTGCACAAAACGCAGAAAAGCCCTAAAAAACCAGCTGATTTGCAAAAATTCAGTCATCAAATTACTATGTACAGCATAAAAGTACTATTTTGCAAAATGTGTGATATTTTACGTAAAATGTTATATATATTTCGTTAGATGTATAATCTGCTGCTGTGCGAAAAACTAATTATATAGCTGAAAACAAGCTGATATGACATGAGTGGTAATTGTATACAAAAAATGCTCAAGCCGTGATGTCCAGCACGGAAAATTGAAATTAAAAATTACCATAAGTAATTGATGTCAGTATTTGCTATGGTAAAATAATGACACTGGTGCCTATCGCAAAAATTGCTTATTTGCGTTTTTTACACCTGATATACAAAATATTATGGCATTAGGTACAGTTTGATAGAAAAGTTCATATTTAAATGATATGATATTGACTATATAGCATATTTGTGCTAAGGTGCAAAATAAGGAGTGAAAAACAATGAAGGTTTCCGACGGATTCTGGCTGAACAAAAATGGCTACGATGTACACTGGGCAGCTCAGATCTACGAAACGGAGGCGGACGGCAGCGGCATAACAGTTTATGCATCTACACAGTGGATATCGAACAAGGGCATGACTCTCGGCGGTCCTATGCTAACTGTCCGCTTTTCGTCCACCCTCGAAAACAGTATTAAAATTACCATAAGTCATTTCAGCGGAAGCAGCAGACAAAAGCCTTCATTTCCGATATATGAGGACAGCCGTTTCAGACCTGTGATAAGAAAGACTGAAAACGGCGGCTATGAGCTGATATCAGGGGATACTTCCGTAAGGATAGGCAGTGAGAAAAAGGCGTGGGATATAGCCTATTATCACCGCGGCAGGCTTCTTACAAAGAGCGGCTGGCGCACTACCTCCGTTATAACCGAGGAGGAGTGGCACAGAGAACGCAGTAAAAACGGTGAACGCTTTTTTGCGCAGTCTGATAACGGCGGAAGTACATTTATCCGCGAGATGCTGAATATTTCTGTGGGCGAGTATATCTACGGCTTCGGCGAAAAGTTCACCACATTCGTGAAAAACGGTCAGACTGCCGAGATATGGAATAATGACGGCGGTACTTGTACAGAGCAGAGCTACAAATCTGTGCCGTTTTTTGTGTCGTCACGGGGCTACGGAGTATTGGTAAATCAGCCTGAAAAGGTAGTTTTCAACGTGGCTGATGAGAATGTCACCAAGACTGCTTTTACGGTGCAGGGGGAGTCGCTGGAGTATTTCGTTTTTGGCGGAGAAACTATCGCTGACGTTATAAGCCGATATACCGCACTTACGGGCAGACCTGCCCTGCCGCCGCCATGGTCATTCGGCTTGTGGCTGTCTACATCGTTCACAACGGATTACGACGAAAAGACCGTCAACGGGTTTATTGACGAGATGCGCAGACGTGATATCCCTCTTGATGTTTTCCACTTCGACTGCTTCTGGATGAAGGAGTTCGAGTGGTGCAGTTTTGAGTGGGACAGGCGGAAATTCCCCGAACCCGAGGCTATGCTTGCAAGGCTCAAGGCCAAGGGCTTGAAGATATGCGTTTGGATAAACCCGTACATCGGGCAGAAAGCTCCTGCTTTCAGGGAGTGTGCGGGAAATGGCTATTTCATAAAAAACAGGGACGGCTCGGTGTTCCAGTGCGATATGTGGCAGCCGGGAATGGCTCTCATAGACTTCACAAATCCCGAGGCGAGGGAGTGGTTCGCAAGGAAAATACGTAGGCTTGCGGAAATGGGAATCGATGCGGTAAAGACGGATTTCGGTGAGAGGATACCCACGGACGTGTGTTATTATGACGACTCGGATCCGTTCAAGATGCATAATTTCTACGCATATTTATACAATAAGACAGTGTTTGAGGCTCTTGAACAGGCTAAAGGAAGTGCCTGTCTCTTTGCCCGTGCTGCTTCGGCAGGCTGTCAGCAGTTCCCCGTACACTGGGGCGGAGACTGCTTCTCAGACTATGAGTCGATGTGGGAGACTCTCCGCGGCGGACTTTCTCTGTGTATGTCGGGCTTCGGATTTTTCTCCCATGATATCGGCGGATTTGAAGCAAAAGGCACTCCAGACCTGTACAAGCGTTGGACGGCTTTCGGACTTATGTCCACACATTCACGCTATCACGGAAACAGCTCCTACCGCGTACCGTGGCATTTTGACGAGGAGAGCTGCGATGTTTCGCGTCATTTCGTAAAGCTCAAAGGCAGGCTCATGCCGTACCTGTGGTCGAATGCGGTCATTACCCATAAAACGGGTGTACCCATGATGAGGGCTATGGCAGTGGACTTTACCTCAGACCGCAGTGCGCTCACTGTCGATACGCAGTATATGCTTGGTGAGTCGCTGCTTGTGGCACCTGTTTTCAGTGAGGCTGGTGAGTGCAGCTTTTATCTGCCCGCAGGCGGCGTATGGACTGATATACAGACAGGTGAGGAGCTGAGCGGCGGAAGCTGGTATACAAGGACGTATGATTACTTCGGTATGCCTCTTATGGCAAAGCCTCGTTCCATAATAGTCTACGGCGATTTCAAGGGAAGTGCCGACTATGACTATATCAATAATATGCACATCGTCGTATACGGGCTTGATGAGGGCGATAAGGCTTCTGTCTTCGTTTATGACCGTGACGGCGAAACCTGTGTTGACATAAATGCAGAGCGCAAAGGCGATAAAGTGTATATCAGTGTTTCGGGTACGGATAAGCCGTTTACTGCGGAAAGTGCGCAGGGATATGAAATAGTGATGAACAGTTGATTTTTCCCCTTTACATTTCGTCATAATTGTGGTAAAATAATTTTCAGATATAAACGAAAGGAAGGGATACGATGACTGAATTTGACGGCACACAAGATCAGAGAGCGCAGTTCGCAGCCCTTAATCATGAAATATATAATCTTACGAAGCAGCTTGAGGCTAAGGAAAGGGAGTATCTCGAGTCCACAAAGACCGATGCATATGATCCTTTCAAAAATCCTACGGAGTTCCGCTGGTACAGAGATGACTATTCTGAGATACTTCCGTGGATAACGATGCCCGAATTTGCTGTATCATTCGAGCCTGCAAAGGTCGAAAAGTCGGCGATACGGCGTTTTTACAATATAGGCGGATTTACGCTGGTATTTCAGTTCTTCGGCTCGAACCTTATTGTTTACGGACTGATATTCCTGATAAAGTATATACTCGGTGCGATAAATCCCGATGCTTCCGCAGGAGCGATATCGCATTATATGAATAATACTTCCATATTTCCTGCGATAAATATGCTGACATACCTTACCGCAAATGTAGTTTTTGCGTTTTTAGGGCTTAAATGGGCAAAAATAAAACCGTCCTTCATGATACAGACGAAGGATCTCGGTTTCGGCGATGTTGTCAAATATTGTATGACGGGACTTTTCCTGCTGATCGTTTCTACATATTTAGCCACGGGAGTAGAGGATATCTTTTCACATTACGGCTACACTACAGACGTAATAGACAGCGATTACGGAAAAACAGGCATGGGCTTTGCGGTCATGCTTGTGTACAGCTGCATTATAGCTCCTATCACTGAGGAGATATTCTTTCGCGGTGCGCTTATGAAGATATTCTCAAAAGCAAATCAGCGTTTCGGCATAATCGCTTCGGCTATGTTCTTCGGACTTGCCCACGGAAATGTTCCGCAGTTCATACTGGCGTGTCTTCTCGGTCTGTTCCTTGGACATATCGACATGAAGCATAATTCTATCGTGCCTTCGGTAATAGTCCATATCTTCTTAAATACCATGGTAACGATAGTTACCGAGCTGAAAGGCGATACAGCACTTGTTATAGGATTTACGCTCCTTATGTATGCAGGAGCTATAGCAGGACTTGCATTGCTCGTATTGCTGAGAAAGGAATGTAAATTCCCTGTATCAACACCTGCGCAGACAAGAAGAGGCTTTGCGATAGCAAAGACTTCAGTTGGATTTGTTATTGCATTTCTGCTGAATGTTGCATATCTTGTGTTCCTTATTGCAATCACTTAAAAACATAATCAATAAGCCCCGAGGCAATGCCTCGGGGCTTGAACTTTTATACAAGCATTGCGCTTGATAATAATTGAATCAATGAAGTATTATCTCAGCCATTAGCCGTTAGCCATGAACCCTTAGCCAAAAGAGTTCGCTTACGCTCACATTATTTAAATTATTCGCCGAAGGCGACACATTGGCTAATAGCCAACGGCTAAGGGCTAAAGGCTGTATTACAAAGTTTTTCCCTATTTCAATTTACAGTATGGTCAGTTTTTATTATCCTCGGAGACTGTTTCGGCTTGCGGAGCAGTTTTCGATTTTCTGTATAATATATATGCTGAGAATGCGATACATACCAGCAGCACGATAGTAGTGCATATACTTCCCTCTATACCGAATTCTCCGCCTGTAAGGAAAGCTTTATCCGATACCTGAGTTGTTTTCAGTAAAGACTCGCTCTGATCCAAACCGCTTACGCTTATGCCGTAGATATTGCCCTGTGCAAAGTTCCATATGGAATGTATAGCGGCTATGCCCCATATATTATCGAATAGTATCATATAAACAGCGGCAAATACGCCGAAAAGTACAAGATTTATAAATGGCAAAGGTCCGAAGCCCGGGTTCATGGCGTGTGCAAGTCCGAAGAATACAGCACTTAATCCGACTGCTATAGCTGTGTGATGTCCGCCTCCGCCTATGGAGTTCATAAGGTATCCGCGGAAGATGAATTCCTCACTCATGCCCTGTACCAGAAATCCCAGCAGGAAAAGAGGGAGCAGCTTGTAATTTACATTGCTGCATACCGATATGGTGTTTGCACCGAAAGCAACGCTGAGAAATGTTATCGCGCTCATTATTATGAGTCCGATAAAGAGTCCCGTGAGATAGTGGGGGATAAGACCTTTTTTTCTTGCTCCCATTGAGCTGACAGGTCTCATCTCAACACATCGGCAGTAGAATATCGCACCGATAGTACCGATGATAGTTGATAAAAGGGAAGGTATCATTACTCCCGGTACTGCTAATACCTTTGTGGCTATTTTCATGGATTGTTTTAAGTTGAATTTCTCCCCGTTTTGCAGATAGCCGTTTTCTTTCATTTCCTCAAGCATGGGCTTGGTGGTTATCACAGAAGGGATAATGGATTCAAGCAGGTATAATACTAAAAATACCACTATGAAAGTGAGCAGTATAGAAGAGAGTTTCTTTGAAGCGTGAGACTTTGACGCTTCGTCAAACATTTTAGGTCTGTAATCGAACATTCAAACACCTCCAATATCCATTTTACTATAGTAAACAGTACTTGTCAAGCCATCCCCTCATTTGACACGGTCGTGCAGGAATGATATAATGAAAGTTAGGCTAAATTCAAAACAGAAAGGGGAATGCCGATGTATAAAACTATATTTTCAAACATCGGAAAGTACAAGAAACAGGCAATTCTCTCGCCTGTGACCATTATCGGTGAGGTGCTCATGGAGGTGCTTATCCCTATGGTAATGGCACTGATAATCGATAACGGTGTCAAAAAAGGAGATATAGGATATGTTGCAAAAATGGGCGGACTTATGGTCGTGATGTCTGTCTGTTCGCTTTGCTTCGGCGCACTTGCGGCGAGATTCAGCGCGGTTGCGGCTATGGGCTTTGCAAAAAATCTCAGGAGCGCGCTTTTTCGAAAGGTGCAGGACTTTTCCTTTGCGAATGTGGATAAGTTCTCCACAGCTTCGCTGACAACAAGACTGACCACAGATGTTACCAATATACAGAATGCGTTCATGATGTTCATTCGTATGGCGTTCCGTTCACCTATAATGCTCATATGTGCTACCTGTATGGCTGTAAGGCAGAACGCAAGGCTTTCGCTGGTATTCCTTTTCGCCATACCTGTACTTGCTTTTGCGGTGTTCTTTATTATCTCAAAGGCGCATCCGCGCTTCGGTATCATGCTGAAAAAGTACGACGGCATGAACGGAAAGATACAGGAAAACCTCATAGGTATCCGCGTTGTAAAGGCTTTTGCCCGTGAGGAATACGAGAAGAAGAGCTTTGAGGAGAATACCGACAGTGTACGCCGTGCGCAGTTTGCTGCGGAAAAGCTGGTAATACTCAATATGCCTATCATGCAGCTTGTAATGTATGCCAGCATAACGGCTATACTCTACTTCGGCGGACATATGGCAGTTGACGGAAATATCGGTACAGGTGAGCTTTCAAGCTTTATCATGTACGTGGGACAGATACTCCTTTCACTTATGATGATATCAATGCTCTTTATCACCTTCGTTATCTCAAGAGCATCGCTCCAGCGTATATATGAGGTGCTTGCGGAAGAACCGACGATAAAGGATCCGGAAAACTCGGAAGTATCAGCTGAGGACGGCTCGATACGCTTTGAGGGCGTAAGCTTCAGCTATTATGATGATATGGAAAATCTCGCCCTTGAAAACATAGACCTTGATATAAAATCAGGCGAAACTATCGGCATCATCGGCGGTACAGGCTCGTCAAAGACATCGCTGGTACAGCTTATCCCTCGTCTTTACGACACAACAAAGGGAAAAGTTATCGTAGGCGGTCACGATGTAAAGGACTACGCTCTTGAAACCCTGAGAAACCAGGTTGCTATGGTATTGCAGAAAAACGTTCTCTTCTCGGGCACTATCAAAAACAATCTCCGCTGGGGAAATGAGAATGCAACTGATGAGGAGATAATCGAGGCCTGCAAATCAGCCTGCGCTCATGATTTCATAATGGGATTCCCCGACGGCTACGACACCAACCTCGGACAGGGCGGCGTAAACGTTTCGGGCGGACAGAAGCAGAGACTATGTATTGCACGTGCGCTTCTGAAAAAGCCTAAGATAATCATTCTTGATGACTCAACAAGTGCTGTTGATACAGCTACCGACAGCAGTATCCGCAAGGCTTTCAGTGAAAAGCTTGCAGACACTACGACTATCATAATTGCTCAGCGTATTTCCTCAGTTATGGATGCTGACCGTATCATCGTTATGGACGGCGGAAGGATAACCGATATAGGCACACATGATGAGCTTATGCAGTCAAGTGAGATATACCGTGAGGTATATGACTCACAGCAGAAAGGAGCTGATGAATAATGCCTCCTATGAAAGAAATGAAGCCAATGGCTAAGCCTGAAAACACATTTGCTGCATTGAAGCGTATTTTCAGTTATATGCACGGCTTCCGAGTACAGTTCATATTTGTGGTCATCGGTATATTTTTCAGTGCCTTTGCGGGAATAGCAGGAAACTACCTGTTAAAGCCCATCATTGATAACCTTGAGGACGCATTCAAAACAGGAGACTGGAAGTACGGAAAATTCATCGGCTTACTTACAGTCATGGCAGTGATATATGCTGTGGGCGCGTTATCGTCGCTGTTTTATCAGCGTGTGATGATGAAGATATCAACAACTACTCTCATGCGAATAAGAAATGACCTTTTCTGCAAAATGGAGATGCTGCCAATACGCTTCTTTGACAAGCATACTCACGGCGAGCTCATGAGCCTTTACACCAACGATACGGACGCTATCCGCGAGATGCTCAGCAACAGTATCGCTCAGTTCATAAGCTCTGCTATAACTATCGTGGGCGTGTTTACCGCAATGCTCATATACAGCTGGAGACTTACCATACTTGTAGTAGCTGTGCTGTTCGTTATATTCAAGGTCATAGGCTTTGTGGGCTCACGAAGCGGCAAGGGCTTTGCTGCACAGCAGAAAGCACTTGGAAAAGTAAACGGATATATTGAGGAAATGATAGACGGTCAGAAGGTGGTAAAGGTATTCTGCCACGAGGACAAGGCAGCCGAGGAGTTCGATGCACTGAATGAGGAGCTTTGCAAAGCAGCTACTCATGCAAATACATTTGCCAATGTCATTATGCCGATAATGAACAACCTTTCCTACATACACTATGCTATGACCGCTATTGCAGGCGGTATCATGGCTGTAAAGGGCATAGGCGGCATGACTGTTGGTACGGTAGTATCCTATTTGCAGTTCACACGTTCATTCTCACAGCCTATAACACAGGTGTCTCAGCAGCTCAACTCCGTGCTAACAGCACTTGCAGGTGCAGAGCGTATCTTCCGCGTTATAGACGAAGAGCCCGAGGTCGATGACGGCTATGTAACTCTTGTAAATGCCGATATCGCCAAGGACGGCAATATAACCGAGACTGACAAGCGTACAGGCAGGTGGGCTTGGAAACACCCTCACAAGGCTGACGGTACTATTACATATACGGAAGTTCGCGGTAACGTGGAGTTCGATGATGTAGTGTTCGGCTATGAGCCGAATAAGACGGTGCTCAACGGCATTTCGCTCTATGCAAAGCCGGGACAGAAGATAGCCTTTGTTGGTTCTACGGGAGCAGGAAAGACTACCATAATCAACCTTATCAACCGCTTTTACGATGTGCCCGAGGGCAAGATACGCTATGACGGCATAAACATCAACAAGATAAAGAAGGACGACCTGCGCCGTTCACAGTCAATAGTTTTGCAGGATACACACCTTTTCACAGGTACGGTCATGGAGAATATCCGCTACGGAAAGCTTGATGCCACCGATGAGGAAGTATATGCTGCTGCTAAGCTGGCAAATGCCGACAGCTTCATAAATCATCTTGAAAACGGCTATGATACCATGCTCACAGCTGACGGTGCAAATCTTTCACAGGGACAGAGGCAGCTCCTTGCGATCGCCCGTGCCGCAGTTGCAGACCCGCCTGTACTTATCCTCGATGAGGCTACAAGCTCTATCGACACACGTACAGAGGCTCTTATCGAAAAGGGTATGGACTCTCTTATGGACGGCAGAACGGTATTCGTTATCGCTCACAGACTGTCCACAGTACGCAATTCCCATGCTATAATGGTTCTCGAACACGGTAAGATAATCGAGCGAGGAAACCACAACGAGCTTATTGCTCAGCACGGAAAGTATTACCAGCTCTATACGGGAATGTTTGAGCTGTCGTAAGTTATTTTACACAATTCATTTTTTTGCCGCAGAAAAAAGTTTGTTTATTAAGCAGCTTGAACCTGCGGCATTTATTGTGTATTATATATAGTAGTGTATTTTATGCATAAAAAGTATGATTTCGGAAAGAGGACAGGATATGGATATCAGAAGAATATTCGCAGTTTGTGCCGCTGCGGTCATTATTTGCGGAGCAGCTGTTTCATGTAATGAGAAAGTCAAGACCAGCAAGAATATAGAGAGTACCGAGAATAAAAATGCTGTCGCTGATGACCTTTCAGACGTTCAGTTTGAGGATACAGTTACAGCAGGTACAGGCGATGCATACCTTGCCATTGCCGATAAGGAGTTCAGAATGCAGTATCTCGGCGGAAGCGATGAGAACAATCAGCTCACCTTTGATGCAGGAGTAGTCCATATCGACGGCAACGGAGACTATAAGGTAAGCGTAAATGCGGATACAAAGGGCTTCAGATACAGAGCTACAGGCGATCCCGATAAAGAGTATAAGCCAAAGGGAATGGAATATGCCGCTGTTATAATAGAGGACGGCGAGACAGCAGTTCCCGATGCTGTAATAACTATCAAAAAGGTAAAAGTCGACGGAAAAGATGTTGAACTCAAAAAGAAGAGCTTCACTTATACAGATGCAGGCAAGCTTCGCTCAAATATATTCAATGAATGGATAAGCGATGACGGACTTCCTGACGATTCAAGGTGCGATAAGGGTGCGCTTTTCAATAATTATGACAACACTTCACCTTCCGATATCAACGACGGAAGCTATTCTGCTCAGCTTGTGGATACAGGTGCATTTGATGAATGGACTAAAGTTGAAGTGGAATTCAGTATCTCAGGACTCGACAAATAACACATAATTTCCCGAAATCCTCACGATTTACCCGTGAGGATTTTTCCTTTCATTCAGTTTTCTGTCACAGAATAAACATATCCGGGTTATATAATAACATCATGGAAAGACAACAGGGAGCACTGCACAGAGCAGTGACAGCCCGTAAATGTTCAGCTTTAAGGAGCTGAAAACATCATTAAGAAAGCTTCTATTTTTCATATAAACCACCCTAAAGGGAAAGCACTCGGAGACGGGTGCTTTTTCTGTAAAGCAATATTGACAAATTATATATAGTGTGGTATAATGAAATTACAGCAAAATCACCGAAAACAACCATAAATGGAGGAAAAAACAATGGCTAATAATACAATTTCTAAAATAACAGAAGATTTCCGTGACCTTCTCAAGGAGAGAAATGTTCCTTTTGAGGTAAACGAACAGGATCCTAATATGATGAGATTTCGTACCAAGCTCCCTAATAACGAGAGCGTAACACCATTGGTATTCATTCATGTAAATGACGCAAACAGTGCTCTCTCACTTGCACTGAGCCAGATGGTACGCTTCAATGAGCCCGGTATTGAACTGTACAAGGCTATGAATGAGTTCAATTTAGACTCTGAGAGCTTCGGCTGCAAGATGTTCATTGACGAGCGCGGAGAGCTTATCGTTCTTGTAAATGCTATCGTTAAAGGAGAGTCTCCTCGCAAGCAGATAGAGGACTATCTCAACATTTCTATCCTTGCTATAGACAAGCATATGGGAAAAATTCTTGAAATAATTAAGAATAGCGAAAATAATTAACGATATATAGGAAAATATACGAATTATTTTTCGGATAAACAAAATGTGATATTACGTTTTGTATTATTTTTATTGTACAAAACGTAGAATTTTGTTGTGAAATTCGACAATTTGCACCAAAACCTCTTTAAAATTATATTTACTTGTGCTAAACTATAATAAAGAAATAGTTATAGTTTATGAGCATGAAAAAATATGTTTATGGAGGTGTTGGTATGAGAAAGATCAGAAATATCTCGCTGAAAGCGATCGCCGCTTTTTTGTCTGTCTTAATGACCTTTAGTTTTATGTCTTATCGTCCTCGGGTAACTCATGCCGTAGAGGACAAAGACCTTAATACAATGGCAGATGAGATAGTTATCCTTGTTAATGAGGCAAGACAAGCTGAGGGCTTAAAGCCTCTCAGAGCTGTTCCTTACCTTAATGATAAGGCTCGTGAACGTGCAAGAGAGCTGATATTTGATTTCAGCCACTATCGTCCAGGAAGAAGAATTTTCTACCTGACAAACGAATGTGAATTCACTCTTGATGATGTCAGCGAAGAGAAGATCGAAGCTATCGCTAAGAAGCTTGACGAGAAATGGTGCTTCCCCACATGGAGCGAGGATAAAAAGTCTTTCAGAGTCGATGCCAAGAAAAGGGACGATGTTGAGGGCATCCTTATCTGTGAGGGCGCAGGCTTTACAAGCGTTGAGACTATGACAGGTCTTGCAGAGAAGCTAACAGAAAAGAAGTTCTTTGAGACATGGAGCGAGGACAATAAATCATTCAGTGTTGATAAGAAATACGAAGAAGCTGTTACTAAGTTTCTCAAGGAAGAGGGAATAAAGTTCAGCATGGGCGACCTGTTCATCACTATAATTGATGCAGGGCTTGTTCCTTATTCAAGAGCAGGCGAGAATACAGCAGGCGGTTCTGATACTGCACAAAAAACATTCAATCAGTGGAAGGGTTCACCTGTTCACTGGCACGCAATTATGAATCCCGATTATACACATATCGGCGTTGGCTGTGCTTATGAGAAAGACAGTACATTCAAATATTACTGGGATCAGATATTCATAGCTACCGATAAGACACTTGACGGTCAGTATATACCCGAAAGTCAAGAGACAGTCCCTGTAGGTTCAGGAGATGTCAATGGTGACAGCGAGATAAATTCCTTTGATCTTATTACTATTAATAAGTATATCGCAAAGGAGATCGAGTTTAACGAAGCGCAGATGCAGAGTGCCGATCTTCTTCAGGACGGTATGATAACCGTGTTTGATGCGGCAGTTCTCAGGAAGTATATCCTTGGTCAGTATCACACGATACCTGTCACTCTGGAAATGTTTTTAAATGGATAGATAAAGAAGAGGGAAAAATAGAAAAGTGTGTTCATGATAAAAGCAGCTGAGAGATCGGCTGCTTTTATTTTATACGGGAACTTGCTCAAAACTGCAAAAAATGGTATATTATCATATGTACGAAAAAAATTTTTTATATACTGTAACATTTCGTCAGGGTGGTCCGAATGTTCATTATGAAAGGTCGATCTTACAAATAATCAAGGAGGAATGAGTATGACAAGCAATGAGCTTAAACAAATGCTTGAGCGATCTCCCGCAGAGTGCCACAAAGCACTCGTAAAGGAATACGGAAGATACGTTTATGCGATCGTTTTCAATAAACTCAGAAACTGCGGTACAAAGGAAGATATAGAAGAGTGTGTGAGCGATGTGTTTGCAGCTATATTTATTAAATATGAATTTGATGAGGACTGTGACCGTGATATAAAGGGTTATATCGGTACAGTCGCAAAGAGAAGCGCAATAGACCGTTTCAGAAGCCTTACATCGAGAATAAATCATACCGTATATGCTGATGAAGACGATATGCAGGAGCTTGTCTCGGACTTCAGCGTTGACGAGCGCGTTGACCGCTCTGAACTCCGCAGAGTGCTTCTCGATAAGATAGATGAACTCGGCGAGCCTGATTCAACTATACTTATACAGAAATTCTACTATAACCGTAAATCGGCAGAGATAGCAGAGTCCATATCCATGTCAGATGCTTCTGTCAGAACAAGATGCAGCCGTGCAATAGCAAAGCTGAAAGTCAAGCTGGTCGAAGCAGGTATTACAAGGTAAAGGAGGAGCAGCAATGAAAGAGAAAAATATATTCGATATACTCGGAAATGCAGAGGACGATTCTATGGAAAGACTTACTGATAAATGTCCCGAGATCACAGAGGAACAGCTTAACAAGATCCTTTCTTTGAGCGAAAAGAAATATAAGGTGAAAAAGAAAGAAATATTAAAAGACAGAACAGAGAAAGATAATAATATAAAAATGACCGAAAACGATGTCGTTGAAGGCGTTGAGCGCGTTCGCAGACCTGTATGGCTCGCACCGCTTTGTTCAGCAGCATCACTTATCCTTGTGGCAGGCATCGTGCTCGGAAGCATGACTATGTTCCGCAAGGACAAAAACGGCAAAATTGATACAGGTGTTATTGAACCTGCTGTTACAGCTACAACATCACAGGTATCAGGCACAACTAATATATCCACAGACAAAAACGGTTCAACTATCACAACTACTGTAACAACTGCTTCATCATCTGAAACTACCGACAAGGGCGGTGATACTGTTGTTGTTACTGACGGCAGCGGTACTGTAGATGAATTGGTAAAGGGCTTAGCAGGTCAGTGGAAGTATCAGGAGTCGCAGTATAATTTTATCCCCGGCAGTATAACCGAAAAGGGTACTGTAGTTATAAACGAGGACGGAACATACAGCTACAACGGTACAAATGAAACAGGTACAGTGAAGATCGGCGTTGAGGAATTCGGCGGCTCAAGCCTCAAGACTGTCAGCTTCTATAATGGTTCAAGCTACAGCTTCGGCGGATATTATCGGGACAACGAGTGGATATCTCTCGGAAACGGCGGTGTATCACGTCTTGTACGCGGTTCAAAGGCTGATACTTCAAAGGACGCTGAATATATCTCATACCAGAATACAGCAAAGGACCTTATTGAAAAGTATTATGATACACATTATCAGATCATGTTCAGATTCCCACAGTACAGAAACATGAATGATACCATTACTTTCAATCTTAAAGATCCGAATATTCAGGACGGTGTAAGAGATGTAACATATGCACGTATAACAGGAAAAGGTCTTGAACTCAATTCAAAAGCTGATGTTGAAAACTATGCAAGAAGAACTTACTCTGATAGTTTGGCAGCAAAACAGCTGGAATATCTTAACGATGACTACGCAGTAATAAGCGACACATACAAAAATGGCGATCATATAGAGGAGACAGGCGTTGCACTTGAAGATCTACTTGTGTTTAAGAACTTTATTATCTATAAGGGCAATATGTATGTGAATACATCTTCTGTACAGGCAGGCTGGCTTGGATATACAGCCGCTGATAAGCCTATAATCATCAAAGATATTACATCAACATCTTTCAGAGCATATGCACCCGGTATTTGGGGTGAGAATAATATGGCCTGCGATATAGTTGATTTTGTGTTCGAGCCTTCAGTTAATGGCTGGAGAATAAATAATCTTCAACCAGATAATTATTCTGTATACGGCGAAAACCTTTCTGATTACAATAACTGATATCAAAAGCCCCGACTTAAAGTCGGGGCTTTTCCTATATAACTATATCATGTTTGCTTTGGGCATACGGCTGTTATGTTCATACAGCCTGAGGATATTTCGGCGTATATGCTGCCGCCCATGATCTCCATGAGTCTGCGGCATATGTACAATCCAAGGCCGCTGCCCTGCTGTGAGCCTGTATTCGAGCCGCGCCAGAAGCTGTCGAAAATATGCGGCAGTTCTTTATCGGGAAGAGTACAGCCCGTATTTGTAATTGTAATAAGGCGGCAGTCCTCTTCATCTGAGAAGCTGACAGAGATGCTGCTGCCGTCGCCGTATTTCACAGCGTTTTCGATAATATTCTGCAATACCTCTTCAAGCCTGTCAGCATCGCCGCGAAGTATACAGTTGCTGTATTCGTCTATGCTGAAAGAAGTCCCCATGACTGAAAGCTTATCGGTGTAGTACTTGTCTATCTTGTTTATTACATCTGCCAGATAGAATTCGGAGCAGTGAACGTCAAAGTCCATGAAGTCGCCGCTGAGATTTGCCGAAAGCTCGGTCACTATCTTTTCGATCTCGTTGGCTTTTTCGTTGATGCTTTCAGCCGCATCGAGCTGTTTTTCGGGTGAGGAGTATATTCCCTTTGAAAGAGCCTTTGAATATAGCTTTATTGCTGCAAGGGGAGTCTTTATATCATGTGACAGCGAGAGCAGGAATGTCTTTTCATTCTTGGCGTATTCAAGGCTTTTCTTTCGGGAGTGTTCAAGCTCCTCACGAAGCATATCAAGTCCCCATATGAATTTTCCGAAAAATCTGCTTTTGTGTTCTTTCAGCGGCATAACGAGATTTCGCTTTGAAAGCTGTTCGGGCAGACTGCTTATGGCGTTGAAGGGCTTTACTATCTTTCTTCTCAGATAAATAAACAGTGCAAGGATAAGCAGAGTGAAAACTGCCAGAACTATATCAACAGCAATGAGCATACTGTTGTTTTTTTCGGGCTTGTCGATGTATTCGATACGGTACAGCTTGTTGTTTATCTCCTTGATGAAGTACTCATTATCCGAGACGTAAAAGCTGTTGTCGCCGCTGAATTCATATATCCCGATTATATTTGGATAGTCGTCTGCACTTACCTGATTTCCGCTGAGAAGCTCCTGTTCGATGCGGTTGGCTTCGACTTTATAAAGCGGCACGGAAGATGTATTCTGTTTCAGCAGTATCATATTCACTGTCAGGAAAAACGCAGCCATAAGCAGGATAAAAGCAGCTATTATCTTGTCGAAGCTTTTCATGTCAGCCCTCCCAGCGGTAGCCCTTGCCCCATACGGTCAGGAGCTTTTTAGGCTCTTTCGGGTCTTCTTCGATCTTTTGTCTCAGCCATTTGATGTGTACTGTCAGTGTCTGAGGTTCGGATTCGCTGTCCGCGCCCCATATCCTGTTGAAGATGAAGTCCTTGTGCAGAGTCTGTCCCTTGTTTGCAATGAGCAGATGAAGCAGCTCGAACTCCTTTGCAGTCATATTTATGGGAACTCCGCCCTTTTCCGCAGTGCCTTCCGCAAGGTCAAGTGTGATATCGCCGTCAGTGAGCTTGTCGATAGCGAGCCTGCGCCTGAAAATGCCCTTTATCTTGGCGATAAGGATATCTATATCATAAGGCTTTTCGATATAATCGTCAGCCCCGAGGAGTATGCCGTTGAGCTTGTCCTCCTTGTCTGTCCTTGCAGTAAGTATGATTATCGGAGTATTATCCTTTTCTCTTATACGTTCGCATACTGCAAAGCCGTCCATTCCGGGGAGCATTATATCCAGCAGGACAAGCCTTGCCCCGTATTTTTCAAACAGGGACAGGGCTTTTTCAGCGGAATGAGCTGTGCTAACTGTATAATCCTCACTGCGGAGAAAGTCGCACAGCAGACCGCAAAGCTCTGCATTATCTTCGACGATAAGTATATCTACCATTTTACCAACCCATTTCCTGAAGCCAGTTATTGAGACCGCGTTCACGGTCGTGAAGCGAGAGTGCTCTGTTTATATTATACTCTCCCTTGATGTTGCCGTCAACTATGAAAAGTACCCTTGAACACTTTGCAGCCACCTTGGCATCGTGAGTTACCAGCATTACGGTAGTGCCGTTATCGTTGAGTTTTGTGAGCTCGTTCATTACCTCATCTGAGGCGGTGCGGTTGAGAGCACCTGTGGGCTCGTCTGCGAATATCATATCGGGATCGTTTATCATGCTGCGGCATATGCAGGCTCTCTGGAGCTGACCGCCTGATACCTCGTTGATATCGTTATCGCCGATCTCGCTTATGCCAAGCTTGTGCATGAGCTCCTTGCCGCGCTTTGTGATGTCTCTGCGGTTTTCCTTGTTCTTTTTGGACTTTACGGCAGGCAGGATAATATTGTCGATGATAGAAAGATTTTTCATCATATACATCTGCTGGAAGATAAATCCCATATCATCAAGGCGCATTTCCGCAAGGTCGTTCTCGCTCATTTCGGCAAGGTCCTTGCCGCAGAAATTTACGCTTCCTGCGGTCATTTTATCCATGCCCGACACAGTGTAGAGCAGGGTGGACTTGCCTGAACCCGATGGTCCCATGACAGCTACCATTTCCCCTTTATCAATGTGGAAGCTGACATTTCTCAGAACATTGTTCTGCCTTTTGTTTATGATGTATGTTTTGCAAAGGTCCTTTACATCAAGAATAGTTGTATTCATAACTCATATCTCCTTTTTATTCAATATCGGAAGTATCCGAAGCTTTAATTGTTTTCATGTAAAGAGCTGTTATGAAAGCTCCTGCTATTGTGGAAATAATAACTATCATCGGATATACAGCGTATATCTCCACAGGCTTGAGGTTGTAATCCACACCGTTCAATGCGCCCATTATACTGAACACAGGGTCGATGCAGAGCTTTGTCACAGGCAGGCTCAGTGCTGCGGAAATCACAGAAGCAGCAACGGCTACAATGACAAATCTAAGGGTGTGCTGAGTTATCAAAGAGCGTGTATTGAAGCCCATAGCCTTCATAAGAGCTATCTCTGACTTTTCCTTTGAGATGAGCGAACGCTCCATAAGTACGGATATCATTATGATTATTATTGCAGTTATTATGATGACAAGAAGCTTTACACTGTTTAAGGTATCCGTTACATCTTTGCCGATACAAGCACTTACAAATCCGTCGGTATCATCAACATATTTCGTGTTGAATACGCTCTTCATCTTTTCGATGCGGTTTTCTGTCTCTGCATTATCGGGGTGGTCGTCAAAGTCTATCTGGAAGCCCATTACGTTTTTTACAGCACTTTCGGGGATATCCGCATTTTCGTTAAATCTTCCTGTTTCGCCCAGCTGTACCATGCTCTGGAAAAAAGCCGAGACGATATATTCCTTTGTTTCACCTTCAAGAGTGATATTTACCTTGTCGCCGATACCTGCATCGACCTTGTCGGCAAGCTGTTTTGTGAGAGCTATCTCGTTTGCGTATTTCGGAGCATATCCCTCGGAGTATGTGTAATCTGCTGCCTTGGTTTCCTTGCAGTACATGAAAGCAGCTGTTGCTTTTTTGCCGTTAGCTTCAAGCAGCGGGAAGATAAGAGCTTCTGAGTGTACTTTGCCTGACATACCGTTCTGGGCAAGCGTTTCTTCGATCTCAGAGTTCATTTCTCTGTATGTAGTCTCACCTGTCATGAGCCGTGATATCATTTCCGTATCTGTTATATATGCATCACTTGTAGTAGCGCATAACATAGGCAGAAGCTTTTTGCTTCCGAGAGTATTTGCTGTGTTTGCAAGGCTCATTATCAGCAGCAGACATACCGTGAAGATAGATGTCATTATGCAGAACTGCTTGGGGCTGCTGAATACATCGTTTACAGCAAGGAAGCCTGTAGTGCCGAGCTTTGACTTTTCAAGGCGGAGCACTCCCTTTTTCTTGAATCTTTCCCCTGTCTGACCGCTTCTTACTGCGTCGATAGGTGAGAGCTTCTTTATCCTTTTTGTACAGCTCCAGCAGAAGAGAAGGATTATTGCGATAACTAAAAGGCTGCATATGATGCCTGTAAGTATAGAATTGCCGTTTTCAAGGACCATATTTTCGCTTACCTTTTTAAGGAGCATATTTCCGAAAGGTATACTGAGCACAAAACCGACAGCTGCGCCGATGACTGCGATACCAAAGTATTTTACAAGGTACAGACCGCGGACGGAATTGTTTCTCAGTCCGAGAGCCTTCATTACACCTATTTCACGGAAATCCTCGTTTATGGTGAAGCTTATGGTAAATCTCAGAGTAACGAATGAGACTATCAGCAGGCAGATACTTACTATGAGAAGAAGTCCTGCTACGATACTGTTCATGATGTATGAAGTTCTGACGAGAGTCTGATCTTTGTTGAACTGTACATTTGGCAGGTCTGAAAGGTCAGAGGCAAGAGCCTTTTTATCATAGCCGTTGATGTAGAATATCTGTGCCTGATTGTTTTGGGAAGCCTTTTCGTCTGCGTCAAGCTTTTCGTAATCACCGCTGTTCATGAGTATACGGGAATTTCCCATCATTTCCGAGCCGAGAAAAGCGTCCTTTGCAATGCCTGCATATGAGAATGTCAGCTGAGTATTGCCTATTTTTACATCGAATTTGTCGCCGATCTCAAGGTTTGATTTGCTTGCAAGAGTGCTTGTAAAGTAAGCCGTTCCCTCTTTTACTTCTGTAATGATCTCATTATCCCTGTTGAAGTAATTGATCTGCGCGTTATCAATTGAAAGAGCAAGGAAAGTGCCTGACTGCTCTATAAGCTTCTTTCCGTTTCGTGTCACGCCCTTGTCATCAAAGAAAAGCTGATCTTCTCTGCGGAAATCCTTGACTGTGGATTTCTGCGCTATCATATCAGCTATCTCGTCACCGTTATTGTTGACGTTGATGATGAAGTGATCACTCAGGTTTGCTTTTTCAAAGTAATTGTCAAGACCGTTTATTACTGACATTATGTTGTTGACACTGCTTGCGGCGAACATAGTCGCAAGAATGACGAACAGCAGGAGTATGACGTTCATGGTCTTTTTTCTTTTAAGGTCTTTTTTTAATATTCTCAGATACATATTTACCCCTCGCTTTCTGTGTCTATATCATAGCACGGGAAATATTAAATAATCCTTAAATGCATATTTCAGCGGAAAAACCGCGTTTTAATCATCTTGTATATACTGATTGTACCATTAATGCTTAATAAATTCAAGAGGCACAGGTCCGCAGCGAGGGTACTTTAAACATCGGGCTGCGAATTGGGCTGCCGAAAAAGCTGAAGTGAATACTTTTGTAGGATATGCTTAAATAACAACTGCTTTTTTGTACTATTATCAATCATTTTTTGCGCAAATAAGATTTTTTTGTGTATACTTCTTGACAGGAAGGTGAAAAACATGGTAAAATGTATTATCATTATTTATTTAGGAGGTATTTTGTATGTTTTGTAAACATTGTGGAGCTCAGATACCTGACGGTTCTGAGACCTGCCCGTCATGCGGCGGCAGCCTTAAAGCAGCTGCTCCTGCACCGACAGCATCATCACAGCCTGCTTTCAACGCTTCTTCCGTAAAGGATATGGCAGGCGGACTCGCAGATACTGCTCTTGAAAAGACAGCAGGACTGCCCCGTGCTCTTATCGCTAAGGTATGCGTTCTGATCGCACTGGTTGCATTTTTCCTGCCTTTCATTTCTGTATCATGTAGTTATCAGGGTGAAAAAGTTGAAGAAAGCTACTCTGGATTCCGCCTTATGTTCAGCATTGATAAGGATGATGACGAGGTTGCAGAAAACGCAGAAAGCGATCCTAAGCCAAATGTATTCCTTATGATTGCATTTGCAGGCGGCATCGCAACAGCTGTATTCCTCTTTGTAAAGAAGAATAACAAGCTTGCAGCTATTATAAGCTGTGTTTCTGTTGTAGCATTGCTTATTTTCAGAATGTCATTCGCAGGCTACTATGATATTCCTGATGAAATGGCAAAACACGTAGATATCGATGCCAAATTCGGATTGATACTATCTATCCTGATGTTTATCGTTACGGCTGCGGCAAGCTTTTTGGAACACAAAAGCGAAAGCAGCGGCGGCGAATCTTCTTCATTGTAAATAATATGTAAAAAAGCCACAGTACTTCATGTACTGTGGCTTTTGTTTTGCGATAGAGCAGTTCATCTGCGTGACAGGGCTTTCTCCATTACTTCCTGACATATAACGTCGTCGGCAGTTTCACCGCTTACTTTATACAGCTTATCTGCGACAGCCATATAAGAGATATCTTCGGGCATGAGCCTGCCTGTGGGACAAATTATCATATCATCTGTCATATCGAGGTGAGTAACGGCTATGGATACTTTTTCACCCTCTGCAATGTACTTCCTGTCAAGTGCCAGTGAAGCCATGAATTCGGGAAGATCAAACCAGCCGTATCTGAAATTTCCCTGATACTCATTGGGAGCGTTGGTCTTGTCGAAAAGCCTGAATAAAGCTGCTATATCCGTTGATTCCGTGTCGAACCTGCCTGCGCCGTGGCGTGTGAAGAACGACCTTGTAACGTAGCATATCTCAGTATCACGCTTTTCCAGCCTGTCAAGTATGGCGCGGATATTCTTCATACCTGTGCTTGAGGGAGTAAGATTAGGGAAATAATCCTCTCTGTCCTGATCCAGCATAAGTCCCTGTGCGCCCTCAAATACAGCTGTATCATATTCCTCGATGATCTGCTCGTCGGCTTCGCGGCTAAGCCTTGCCATAGCGTAAAGGTCGTCGATATAGTTTTCGGTCAGTATTTCATTGGCTAATATATTCATAAGCTCCTTTTTGGCTTTGCCTGTGATGCCCAGCTTTGCTGCTCTTTCGGGGCAGTACTTCATATTTATTGTGCTTATCATAGCTGTCAGTGCCTGTCTGTCGGCTTTGAGCATATCCTTGTACCGTATTGCGTATCTGCTGTCACGATTTCTGACTATTGTCTCGAATATGCCTACACCGCAGCTGCCGTGACGGCTTTTGCCGCGGACTGTCTCTGCGAACTGATTAAGGAGCATATCGCAGGGGAGAGTTACCATGCATCGGCTGTCGATGAAATTATTTCCCATGCAGTATCCGAGTGCAGTTGCCTCTTTTGAAAAAAGCATAGGGTTAAGGATAAAATACTCGGAAAGATATGTGTCAGCACCTGCAAAGCAGCCTGAACCTATGTGTGAAAAGACGTGTCTTTTGCCGTCGGCTGTGCATACGGTATGTCCTGCCTGTGCGCCGCCGTTGCTTCTTATGTTTATCACCTTGTCTCCGAGTCGGCAGAAAAGATCTGTCATAAGTCCTTTTCCTTCATCGCCGAAATTAGCTCCTATGACCGCATATGCTTTTTTCATATTTATCACCTCAAAATCTTATTATGCTGCTCAGCAGCCCCCTTTTCCGTGCAGGTAGTCCGCCGAGAGCGTCCCTTACAGCAAGCTGTGTATCACCGTCCCATGAATTGATGATATCCTCTGTATCTCTTCCTGCAACGCTTTCCAGAAGCGAAACTATTATCTCGGGGATAGCATTCACATTAGTTACGGATATTGCCCTTTCACCCATGAGTCTGCGCCATTTCGGCAGCTTTACCACCTGTTCGTTTCGTCCGTCCATTACCATAAGGTGGAACACATCGTAACGTCTGCTCACCTGTGAAAGGAGCGCGGCTGTATCTATGTCCTCCCTTACATTATCACCGAATACTCTCTCTATCTCCTGTTTCAGAAGCTTTTCGGGGTAGCCGTCATCGCCGAGAGTGAATATCACGCCCTTTTTCTGACGCTTTTCCCATGCGTCCGTCTTTGTCTTGTTTGCTGCGAAATACCATACCAGCGGATAGCTCTCGAAGCCGTTTCCGCCGCCGCCTTTCTCGAACCATAGGTCTGTGAGCTGGCTTGCTATACGTATATCAGACTCGAACTGCGTAGCCTGTAAAGGTGAACGGTCGCATCTTGAGTCGCCCACGGCGCAGAACATTATCTGCGGACCTTCTACGGGCTGACGTTCAAGTATATCCTTTACCATTTCACCCAGCTTCTGAGCTGTAACATTGAGCAGGTCGCTCATTGAACCTGTAACATCAAGACCTATTATAATAGGAGTTGTTATCGGGTGATCCTCCGAATCGCAGCTTTCTCTCACATTTATCCTTTGCGGATCATATTTCGGATCAATTTTTGTCGCTCTGTAGATGTCATTTACCTTTTTTCCTGTGATCTTTGCAGACGAATATCTTTTCCAGTCTGCTGAGCTCCATGCACCGTGTCCCATATTTTTACCTCCTGTGTATTTTTATTTTCAGCCTGCAATATCAGGCAGTCTGACATTCATGTGTGTGAATTTTCTTTCACCGTACCCCTTGATTATTGCCTCTTCCCATTTTTCCATTTCCTCGAAAGCAGAGCTGCTGCATATGCTTTCGGCATAATCCCTTATGGCAGACGGAGCTTCGTCAGGCAGCAGCCTTCTCGCTATAGCCTTTACGCTCTCAAGATCGTTGATATGCCGTGCGATACCGTCAGTCTTTGTAAGTGATGAAAAAGACTCGTATACCCTCGACTGCACTCCTGTCATCTTGTGCCCCTCATTTGCCGCGAACCACCAGCCTCCGCCGACTCTCACTGTATGCTCGGCAGGATCAATAAGGAGATTTTCCTCGGTGAGACAGTTCCAGACTATCCCTTTTGCCTCTGCATAACAGCATATTCCGAGCAGACGGGATATCATCCATGCGGCATGTCGATGATCGAGGCGTCCTCCGTAGAAATCCACTATCCTTGAAAGGGGAAGCTCTCCTGTACGCTTGCAGGTCTCTATGAGCAGTCCGTCATCGGTGTTGAATATCCGCGATACCAGCGGCAGAAATACCTCAGCCTGTGCCAGTATCTGTTGGGGAAGATATTCCTTGAAGAAAAGGTCTGTCCGTGCTTCCGAATTGATGAAGCAGTCGGTAAATTCATCGCTGATAAAAAGATAAACATTTCTGTCGCCGATGTATTCCGCGCCGTATTCCTGTTTTATTTCCATGAGATACTTTATCTCGAGAGCCTGACTTCCGCAGCGGAACAGCTTTTCCTTACAGGTGTACGACCTTTTCAGCTTGCCGTACAGCTCATTTATTACTGCCGAAGCTTCTGACGCTCGCGGATCGCTGCACTTGTCAGGGTGATATTTCAGCATCAGTGCCATATAGAGCGGCTGAGCGAGGTTTATATCCTCGGGGAATATGTCGCAGCAGCACTTGCATTTCAGAATATCGGATATATCCATATTTACTCCCTCCTTACGTTATAATCAAAATGATATTATCAAAGCTTAAAAATAAAAGATGTTTGAATTAATATCCTTTTGTTACTATCATAATAGCATTAACAACTTGATTTGTCAATGATTATGATGCGGTTTCTCTGTTTACAACAAGCAGTTATTATCAGAACGATATTATCTATGTGCAGAGTGTACAAAGCGAAGCTGCATATTGACAGGGGAGCATGATATGTGTTATTATTAATTAGATATTATCGCTGGAGGCTATTATGGATTACGATATAACAAAATATGACAGACCGTCTGTGGCTGCGGATATTGTGGTATTTACCGTCCGCAAGAGCAGCAGCGAAAGCTACAGACACCTTTCAAAGCCTGTGCTTTCGGTACTTCTTATAAAGCGTACGGAAGAGCCCTTTGACAAAATGCTTTCACTTCCGGGCGGATTTTGCTGCCGTCAGGAGACTATAGAGGAGACTGCATTCCGCAAGCTCAAAGAGAAAACAGGCGTGGACTGTCCGCCGCTGTCGCTGCTTTGCAATCTTTCGAGATATGGCAGAGACCCGAGAGGCTGGATAATCTCATGCTGCTACTGGACTGTCATAGACTACACAAAGACTGCAATAGAAAAGAATGCGGAGTGGTATGAGGTATCGCTGAAAGAGTCTGAGGGCAGACATACTCTTGTTCTTACAGGCGATGACGGCAGGGAATACGTTTCTGAGGTAAGGATAAATAATACAAATGAGCTGTATAATCAGTCCGCAGAAGCTGAAATACCTAAGAACAGCCTTGCGTTCGACCATGCCGAGATAATCGTAAATGCGCTGTTAAAGCTGAGAAGCAGCCTTGAGAAGCCCTATGCGGCTTTCAGACTGCTGCCCGAGAAATTCACGCTCACTGATTTGCAGCAGATATATGAAGCTATACTTGACAAAAAGCTGTTAATGGCGAATTTCAGACGAAAAATAGCTCCCTATGTCGAGGAGACAGGAGATATTGAGGGCGGAGCAGGTCATCGTCCGTCCAAACTGTTCACAAAGAAGCTTATCGAAAATGAATAAAATGAACAAGCCCCGATGCATTTGAACTGCTTCGGGGCTAATTGATTATTTAAGTTATGATTCACAAAAAAACTTGTTGAGAGTATGAACGGGATTCCAAAGGGACTGTGTTCCTTTGGTGGAGTCCAGAGGCAAAGCCTTTGGTCGCTGTTCAAAGTTTTCATAGAACAGCGAAATAATACGAAGGCGCATCGCAAGGGTGAATTCCGAAAACAATTCAGTGAATTGTTTTCGGAAGAGGGTGACTCCCCACAGGGTGGGGAGATGTCGCAACGCGACAGAGAGGACGGACCCGATTAGGGTGCCTTGCAAGAGAAGGCGTCCCTTATAATTTTATAAACTTCTATAATGAGTATCACAGTTGAGCAGGTGTTTTTATTTGGGAAATCCGTTGATAGCGACATAGACAGCAAAGGATATTACATCAATTGCAAGGATAGCTCCTAAGATTATAAGTGCTATTTTTGCGCCTTTTTTCGCTTTTTTCTTATTTTCATCGGTCAGTACTTTTTCTTTGATATCTTTGTAAAGCTCAGACTGAGCAGGAGCTTGAACAGTTTGCGCAGGTTCTGGAGTTTTGTTAAGTATCAGTTCGTCCAGTGATATGCCGAACAGGTCGCTCATGGCGATAAGCTTTTCCATATCGGGGGTGGAGTCGCCGACCTCCCACTTTGAAACAGTCTGTCTTGATACGTTAAGACGGTTAGCAAGCTCCTCCTGAGATAAGCCTTTCTGCTTGCGCAGTTCATAAAGTTTATTATTGAACTCCATATTTCACGCCTGCCTTTCTGTATTATTCTTTTTATACATGAGCCACAGCAGTACAGCTGCCGCAGATATCACTATATCGGCTATAATGCTTGCTTCTATGCCGTATTTGCCGCCGTTGAGGAGATTGCTGCCAATGCTTTTCATGTTTATGAGTGCAGTTGAAGCTCCCTCGCTGCCGCTGAGGTTGAGTCCGAGAACACAGCTCAGACAAAAATTCCACACAGAATGAAGTCCGCAGGCTGACCATATGCTCTTGGTGCGGAGCGTAATGAATGAAAATACGCATGAGATAACGACTAAGCACAGCAGTCCCGAGAAAACGTACTGCGGCTCAAATACACTAAGCGTACTCCAATGCGGATAAATGAATGTCAGTGTGCTGACTGCAACAGCGACGGGAAGCGGCACTTTGTCCTTGAGCGAGCAGAGAACGAGCCCTCGGCAAAGGAACTCTTCGGCAGCTCCCTGAATGACAAATCCGCAAAGCATAAGCAATATCATGGAGATGTCGGGGTTACTGAACACACCCTCAAATCTGATACTGCCAGTGAGAGTGACCGAAGCAACGCAGACAGTCAGCAGTCCTGCGCCGATCAGAGCACCCATAAACCAGCCGCTGATATGTTTTGTCACTCCCATTTCTGAGAGTTTTCTTTTTCCTATAAGCTTCCAGTAGAGGACGCTTACTCCTATAATAACTATCATGCCATAGTATTTGAGCAGATCCATGATAGTGTCGCTGAACATTTCGCCCTGCATGAAGTTTTTTCCGCAGGCGAACATCACGCCTATAATAAGTCCCTCAGCAAGAAGCAAGCCTGCCCAATAGCACAAAATGAACGACAACATTATTTTTATTACGAGCATTGCAGTCGGCATATCCGTTCTGTTGTTGAACGGACTGATTTTTTTGATGATACTTTTCATAATAGATTCCTCCTGTTCTATCGCTTGGCGATAGTGTTTTCCTGATGAATCCATAGTATCATTTCAGCTCGGAGAAGTCTACCAACTGCCCTTGGAAATCCGTCAACGGGGATTAACAATCGTGTTAACTGCCGTTGCATTGGCTATAAATAGCCAAATTCTAAAATGTGCTCTTAAAGTGTTTCTAAATACATTATATCATGTCTGCTGCGAAAAAACAATACAGAAAGTCCATGCTGTGCGGGCTTGTTCATATATTTTTACTTGACTTTTGGCAGCCGAGCATTGTATAATGTTAATGTCAAAAATGTTAATATGACAAATCGGAGATTAGGGGGGTGCCTTGGATATGATAAAATTTTCTGTTGTTATTCCTGCTCATAATGAAGAAAAGTATATTGGCAGATGTCTTCGTGCTGTTATCAGTGCATCTAAATATGTTAAACCTGAAAGAGTTGAAATAATTGTGGTGGCAAACAGATGTACCGATAGGACCTGTGCGATTGCAAAACACTACGGTGCGAAAGTGATTATAAATGATGACAAATGTATCGCTGCTATCAGGAATACAGGTGTTAAGGCTACAAAAGGGGAGATAGTGGTAACGATCGACGCAGACAGTCTTATGACAAAATATTCCTTTGTTGAAATAAGAGAACGACTTGAAAGCGGAAAATATATCGGCGGCGGCACTAATCCGAAATTTGAGAGAATGTCCTGGGGTATAGCTGTTTCGTCAATGTATGTCCTTTTGAAGCTTCTGCCTGTTATGATAAAAAACGGCGGATTTTTAAGCGGTGCTATGTTCTGGTTCTACAAGCATGACTTTGAAGCTGTAAACGGATTTGACGAGAGTCTGGTAAGTCTTGAGGATATGGATTTCGCTGTTCGCTTAAAGAAACTGGGCAAACAGAGAGGCAAGAAATACGGAACACTGAAACGATCATATATCATGACTTCTTCGCGAAAATTTGATGAATTCGGTGACTGGTATCTTATAAAGAACCGTAAACTGACGAAACGTATTTTTAGCGGAAAAGACCGTCAGGCTGCGGATAGCTTTTATTATGATGTGCGCTGAATACCGATTTGGCTCAGTATTTATATTAATAGAATGATACGGCAATTCCCCGTTATCTTGGGAAATTGTTAACATATTCCTGCTTGACTTCGGGTGATAGTGCAGTATATAATATGGATAGCGCGTAGTTTTCTCTATTTATATCGTCTAATAAATATATGGATAACTGTACTGTATCAAATATCCCTCTTTTGATCCTGATGCAGAATTCATAGAAGTATTAAGGAATGAAACCAAATAAAACGATAAGGAGCAAAGTTATGAAAATGAAAAAAGCAATACCATTTATTATGTCACTTGCGATCGTTGGTTCATGTTGTATGTTAAATAACACCGTTAAAGACCGATGCTCAGCAATTACAGCAGTTAACATCGTTGAACGAGGCACCTATGAAGTTGACGAAAACACATCATTTGAGTATAAAGTAACAGAACATGGTGATACCTATATCGGCAGGTATACAGGTACTGCCACAGAAGTTGTTATCCCTTCTGAGATCAACGGCAAAAAAGTTACAGGAATATCAGGCAATGCATTCTATAATCGTGCTGATGTAACTTCGGTCACTATCCCCGACGGTATCAAATCAATTGCAATGTCAGCTTTTGAGAAATGTACGGGTTTAACGTCCATAACCATTCCCGAGGGCGTTGAAGAGATATCACACAGCCTTTTCATGGATTGCACCAACTTAAAATCAGTTACTCTGCCTGAAAGTATTAAGTACATTGATTATGAAGCATTTAAAAACTGTACTGCATTAGAGTCGATAAATATTCCTGACGGACTGGAGTATGTTATGCATAATGCATTTGAAAATACAAAGTGGTACGACGATCAGCCTGACGGAATGATAATCCTCGGAAAGACCTTATTTAAATATAAGGGAACAATGCCTGAAAACACAGCAATCGTTATCCCTGATGGTATCAAGTGTATCAGCGGCAAAGCTTTTGCAGGTTGTACAGGTATGACATCTGTAGCTATCCCCGACAGTGTTGATTTAATTGAAAATGATGCTTTTTCAGGCTGCAGCGGTTTGACCGAGGTAACTATCCCTGACACTGTTTTGGAAATGGGACATTATATCTTCGAGGACTGTACAGGGCTTACCTCTGTAAAACTTCCCGAAGGTATCAAATATTTTGCTTATGGAACTTTAAAAGGCTGTACAGGCTTGACTTCAGTAACCCTTCCAAGCAGTCTGCTCGCAGTTGGTCTGGAAACTTTTGAAGGCTGTACAGGTCTGACCTCAATAACCGTTCCTGATAATGTTACTGATATTTTGGATAATGCTTTTAAGGACTGCACTGATCTAACTAAAGTAGTCATTCCCAAAAACGTATCATATATCCATGAAAGTGCATTTTCGGGCTGTACTAACCTGACTATCTATGGATATAAGGGTTCAGAAGCTGAAAAACACGCTAAAGATAATAATATCAAATTTGTTGCGCTTGATGCGGAAACTACTCAGCAAGCCACTAAAACTACTGCAAAAGCTACGACAACAACAAAAGCTGCTACTGCAAAAAGCAATTCTCCTCAGACAGGAGATAAAGGCAGCGCAGGACTTGTTTCAGCAGGTTTAGTTGCATCAGCACTTGCATTCGTATCATTCAAGAAGAGAAGAAAATAATCAAAAGCCCCTTTTAAAGGGGCTTTTTTATTAGGAAAGTATTAGGAAAACAACGAAAAAAGCACTTCCGATTTCTCGAAAGTGCCTATTTCATGAGGGTGGGAGATGGGATTCGAACCCACGGTCTTCGGGACCACAATCCGACGCTTTAACCAGCTAAGCTACACCCACCATATTCAATAAATAAAAACGAAGCTCTCCATTAGATGGAGTCAAGTAACGGAGAGTTTCGGTTTGGCGCGCCTTGCTGGATTCGAACCAGCGGCTTACTGCTTAGAAGGCAGTTACTCTATCCAGCTGAGTTAAAGGCGCATAGAAAAGATTAGCAGCCATAGCTGCTAAATAAATGGAGCGGGTGATGGGAATCGAACCCACGTGTTCAGCTTGGAAGGCTGACATTCTACCATTGAACTACACCCGCACGGCGTTTCAACAGAAAATATTCTACCACATTATAAGCGTAATGTCAATAGCATAATCAAAAAAAAGTCATATTGACTAATTTTTTTTATTCGTTAAGATGTTCAGGTGACAAAATGCTGATTAAATGTCCTGCGCTTTAAAAATAAGAAGAAATTTGTCACAAAACGGGCATAATATGCGTCTTATATAATAGGGAGTTTGAGTACAGATCGGAAAAAACAGAAAAGTGACGATTTTGTAATTTAAAAGTCACGTTAATGTCATGCAGATGTTGTACAATGGTAACATACTCAAGAAAACAGAAAAAATGTGTTATAATAATGTTACAAAATTTTTGGGCAGAAACAGCAATGTCTTGAAAAAGATTAAGATTTTGTCTATGAAAGAGAAAAAAGTCTTACTATAAACTTGACAAACCTTTGTCAATGTTATATTATAGATAATTGAGAGATATTGTTTCGGTTTTGTTTTTGTCGGGATTGAAAAAATTTTTGTATCAATGCACAAAATTTGCTATTTCATTTGTTTATTATATGCAAGAGTATTTTTTCAGACAACAGGACTGAAAATGCGGAGTATGATATAGGGATCATGCTTGGGGAGTATTTTTAGAAACGGAGGGGTAACATAAATATAATATCGTTTTAATTATGTTAAAACAAAAAAATATATCTTTTCATCGTCTTTTTCGGTCTTTGGATACACTAATTATACAGAGGTCTGGAAAATGACGGCAAAAGATGATTCAGAACAAAAGATTTTTTGTGAGGTTGTATTCAAATGAAAAATAAAACAAAAAATCAGTGCGGAAGAAGGGGCGAGCGCATTTTCAGCAACGTCTGTATTATGCCGAGCCTTCTCGGAGTATTGGTATTCTTCATTGTTCCGTTCTGCATAGTAATATACTATTCTCTAATCAACAACCCGGTACTGAAAGAGTTTGTAGGGCTTGAAAATTACACCAAGCTTTTCCACAATGTTGCTTTCACAAAGGCGGTAAAGAATACAGCGTTCTTTTCACTTGTTGCAGTTCCGCTTTCGGTGATACTTTCTCTTGGGCTTGCGATGCTTCTTGAGAGAAAGATCCCGGGAAAAAGTATATTCAGAACATTTTTCCTGAGTCCGCTCATGGTACCAACGGCATCGGTAGTTCTTGTATGGCAGGTGCTTTTCCATAATCACGGTACTATCAATCAGATAATAGAGAAATTTGGCGGACACGGTATAGACTGGATAAAGTCTCCGTACGGACAGGTCATCATCATATGTATGTTCCTTTGGAAAAACCTTGGATATAATATGATACTGTTCATGTCAGCACTTTGCGCTATACCTCGTGATATAATAGAGGTCGCTGACCTTGAAGGTGCAAGCAGTCTCTACAAATTAGTACATATCAAGCTGAGATATCTTTCGCCGACAATACTTTTCGTACTTATCCTTTCAATGATAAATTCATTCAAGATTTTCAGAGAGGTATACCTGCTTACAGGCAATTATCCGCAGGATAAGCTTTATATGCTCCAGCACTTTATGAATAATACCTTCAACAGTCTGGATTATCAGAAGCTTTCAGCAGCGGCAGTACTTTTTGCGATCGTTATGATAGTCGTCATGGCTATACTCCTCATCGCGGAGAATATCTTCGGAAAGGATGTGGAGAACTGATGGGGCTCAGATTACCGATACCCGATAAGAAAAAGCGGGGAAAGATGTTCGATATAATAGTTTTCCTCTTTATACTGTTGGTTGCAGTATTGTTCCTTTTCCCGACAGTGGTGACTATCGCAAATTCATTTATGACTTCAAATGAGATAACGGCGAATTACGGCGCGATGTTCTCAAATATGACTGACAAGCAAAAAACATTCATATCAAGTAATGTTAATCTGAAACTCATACCTGATAAAGTTACTTTTGATCAGTATAAAGCAGTATTGATACAGAATTCGGATTATCTTATCAAGTTCTGGAATTCCGTTATACTTACAGTACCGATAACAGTATTTCAGATGATTGTTGCCATACTTACTTCATATGGATTTTCAAGATATCCGAACAAGTTCAAGGGCATTATCTTTTTTGCATACATAATCCTTATGATAATGCCGTATCAGGTAACTCTTGTACCTAATTTCCTCGTAGCGGATAAGTTCGGTATGCTGGAAACGAGAAAGGCTATCATACTTCCTGCTATATTCTCGCCGTTCAGCATATTCCTGCTGACAAAGGTAATGAGACGTATACCTATTTCGTATGTTGAGGCTGCAAAGCTTGACGGTGCAGGCGAGTTCAAGATACTCACAAAGATATATGTACCGCTTTGCAAGGGCGCGATAGCTTCCATAGCAATGCTTGTATTCATTGATTACTGGAACATGGTGGAACAGCCTCTTGTACTTATGAAGGAAAGCACCTATCATCCGCTTTCGGTATTCCTGTCACAGATAAATACAGGAGATATTGGACTTGCCTTTGCTGTAGGAACAGTGTACATGATACCTACCATACTGATGTTCCTTTACGGAGAGGATTACCTTGTTGAGGGTATAACCTATTCGGGAGGAATAAAGGGCTGAGTTGAGAAAAAGTTGAAAAGTACACAATAATATATTAAGAACAGTTGTCAAAGCTATTCTCTCAGAAGGAGTAATAATATGAATGAGACAAAAGAAGTTAAGGATATAAAGCTTTTGGGCGATGAAAAAGAAAAAATGTCGCCCGAAAAAAGAAGAGATATCATAAAGACGATCATTATCATTTTTCTTGCGATAATGCTTGTTCTTACTTTCTTCTCAAATACGATAATGAACAAGTCTCTGGCTGAGATATCAACAGAGAGTGTTACCTCGGGAAAGCTTACCGAGCGTATAGAAAAAAGCGGCACGGTAGAAGCTAATCAGTCTTATAACGTTACCGTTGAGGGAAACAGAGTCGTTGAGAAGATACATATTAAAAAGGGACAGGAAGTCCAGAAAGGCGATGTCCTCTTTACTATAAATACTGTTTCTAATGATAAGCTTGAAGAAGCAGAAGCTGAACTCGACAAGGCAAAGCTTGAATATGAAACAGCTCTTCTTGTAGACCCTGTGGATTATTCCGATAAAAATCAGGAGATCAAGGCTGCCCGTGAGGAACTTAATGCAGCTATAGCAAAGCGCGATGCTGCAAGAGCAAACGAAGCAAATGCTTCCTATGCAAAATCAGAATACAGCTCAAACAAGGCGGAGCTTGAAAAGCTCACAGCCGAGCAGGAAAAGCTTATGACAGCAGTCAAGTATATAAGCATGAATTCTTATGATGAAGCACCTTATGAGTATGTCGGCGAGCTCCCTTTACTGTACAGTGATTTTGAGTTTGCTGATTCTGAATACAAGGAAGCAGCAGAAACATATCAGACACTTCTCGGAAGTGAGGGTGCAAATCTTGATATCGCAAAGGCTGAGCGTGATGCAAAGCAGGCTGCAAGAGAAGAAGCAGAACGCGCTTACAATGACAAGAAGAACTCAGTACGCAGCGATCTTAATGCACGCATTAATGATATGGAAGAGCCTATAGCTGATCTTAAAAGAAAGACAGCTGATTATGAAGCTGAATACGGCGAAAAGGGAACTTCATCATATGAGACGCTGGCAGATGCTGTAATTGAAAAGCAGAATTCACTTGAAAAGCTTATCATTGCACTTGATGCTGAAAAGAAAAAAGATTCTATAACAGACAAGAAGAACGATCTTGATTTTGCTGCAAAGAAAAAGAATATTGAAAAGCTTCAGGAAAAAGTTGACAAGATGAAGAAGGAAAGCAAGGCTTCCGAGGTCAAGTCTAAGTACTCGGGCGTTGTTAATTCCATAAACGTTCAGCCTGATGCAACAACTACAGAAGGCGACCCGCTTGCAGTTATCGACCTTGTTGAGGACGGCTTTACAGTAAAGATATCCGTTGAAAATCAAAATCTCAAGAAGATCAAGAAGGGAATGTCAGCTGATATACTCAATAACTACGGTGATGATATAGAGGCTGTTCTTACCGATATAAAGAACGATTCAACAAATTCAAAGAACAAGGAGCTCGTATTTGCTGTAACAGGTGATGTTGAAGCAGGCGAAGAGCTGACACTTTCAATACCGCTGGGTACAGGAACATATGATGCGATAGTTCCGAGAAGTGCAGTTAAATCCGATAACGGCGCAGACGCGTATTTATATAAAGTTCGTACAAAGAATACACCTCTCGGAAATCGCTACTACGTTGAGAAGGTCAATGTAAATGTAGAGGCTAAGGACGCTACTTCATGTGCTGTTTCAGGCGGTGTAAGCAGAGATGACTATGTAATAACCGCAGCCAGCAAGCCTATCAGGGCAGGCGATCAGATACGCATGAAGGATAAATAAGGTGGTGGACCTTATGAAATCAAAGTTCAAACTGAGACATAAGATAATAGCTGCGGTAAATGCCGCTGCCGTAGTGGGTATGATAATACTCACAGCAGTCGGAAGCTCCGCGGCGAAGGCTCAGAAATACAATTATGCGGCTGAACGCTGGAAAAACGAGAGCAAGAAAGATTTCGGACAGGTAAGCTGTTTCTTTGGCAAGGAGTCAGGCTTTGATCTGAAGAGTGTCGAAAGCATGAAAGCTGAGTTTTATTCAAAGCTTAAAGAGGCTTCGATAGAACCTGAGGAAGGAAAGACACTTGTCCCGTATGCTTACAGCAATCCCGTGGGCAAAGCTATAATAAGCGGTGATGACCTCGGAACTACGGAAGCGGATATAACGGCTGTTGGCGGAAAGTTCTTCTTTTTCAGAGATTTCGATCTTCTCACAGGAGCATTCTTTGAAGATGATGACCTTATGAAAACAGGAGTTGTTGTAGATCGTCAGGTAGCATTTTCGTTGTACGGTTCTGATGATATCGCAGGCAAGAACCTATACATAAATAATGTTAGACTGTTCATTTCGGGAGTTATCGACTTCCCCAAAACAAAAGCGGAGAAAAACTGTGCAGGCGAAACTCCCAAAGCTTATATCTCATATGATGCGGCTAAAATGGTTTTCGGCGGCGGAGATGATTTTTTCGGACAGGGAATCAGCCAGGAACTTAACAGAGTTACCTGCTATGAGTGTATATCTCCCGAGCCTGTTGATAATTTTACATACAATGTCGTAAATGATAAATGTGCACAATTATATAAGGGCAAGATAAAAATAGTTAATAATGCAGATCGCTTTGAACCAAGTAAAAGGATCAAAGCACTGAAAAAAATAGAGGACAATGTTGTGGTCAGGGAAGACATTATTTACCCTTACTGGGAGAATGCTTCGAGAATAACCGACCTCAAACTGTCATTCATTTACGGAGCGCGCAGACTCCTCCTTATAATACCGATTATAACATTGGCAGTACTTCTTATAAAGGCTGTCATGTTATATAATAGAAAAAAAGCAGGTCTGAAAAAAGCTTTGGCTGATAATATGTCAGTAAAGTGGAGCGAATTTAAAAAGAAGTTCTCCAAAAAAGCGGCTCAGACCACAGAAAAAGAAAGCTGAAGCGTAAAGCAGAGGCAAACAAAAGAAAGTTTTATAAAAATCTGAAATGAGGAAATATTATGGAAAAGAATTTTTCTAAACGCATCACAGCATTATCCGCAGCACTTGCAATAATAGCAGGTTCAGCAGTTTCATGCGGTAAGAAGGCAGAAGCTAAAGACGAGAAAAAGACATCTCAGCAGTTAATGGCTGCTTCTTACCGCGCTGAAATGCTCGACACAGGAATTGAGTGTGATAATGTCAGCAGTATGGCAAAGCTTGATGACGGACGTGTTTTCATAAACACAAAGAACTATGAAAGCACTACACCATCATTCTATATTGCAGATGCTGCAATGACTACTTTTGAGGAGGTCAAAATTGATCTCGGAATAAAGGAAGATGAAGATGTAAGCACTATTGCAGATCTTGCTCCTGACGGAAACATTGTTGTAATGGCTACATTCACTGATTACGGTGACATGGAAAAGCCAAACTATGATGATCCTAACTTTGATCCTGACAAATTTGACTTTGATGCACTTCGTAAAAATATTAAGTATACATACAAGCTATATACTGTTGACCTTGAAGGAAAGGTACTCGCTGAAAATGATATCAAGGGACTTGAGGATTACACCAGAGAGGAAGGCGGACTTAGCATAGGAGAATTCTGTCCGTGCAACGGCGGAAAGGCAATACTTACAATATACGGTGATATGGATCAGTCATATGTTGCGCTGAACTCTGACGGAAGCTTCGATCAGGAGATCAAGTTAGACGACTTTAACTGGATCAGCAGATTTATGAATGTAGACAAAGATACGATTGCAGTTATGGGCGGTACAAGCAAGGGAAGCAATGCTCTGTTCCTCAATGCAGACAGCTTTGAAAAAGTAGACTCTGGAATGGATTTTACTGATCTTGGCTATGAAGACATAAACGGATTATTCGTTGGAAATGATGAGTATAAGTATTTTATGTCGACAGATAAGGGAATCTCAGGCATTGATAAAGACGGCAAGGCTACAGAGATCATCAACTGGGTGGATTCTGACATGGGTTCAGGATATGTAAGTTCATTTATCCCTGTAGGAAACGACGAGTATGTCATTTATTACAGCGAATATATGTCAGATTCAGGAAACGGTTTTTACAAGCTTACAAAGCGTGACGCTTCAGAGCTTGAAAATGTCAAAGTCATTACAATTGCCACACTTTATGACGACTGGCAGGTAAATTCTAAGGTAACTGCTTTCAACAAGTCACATGACGGTGTAAGATTTAAGGTTCAAGACTACAGCAAGTATGATGATTATGATATAGGAGAAAACGGACAGGTTAGCGTAAACAATATGGGCATTACACAGCTCAAAAAGGATATCGGAGCCGGAAATGCACCTGACATTATAGTTTCATATGATACAGGACTTTTCGACAGCCTTTACAATAAGGGACTCTTTGTAGACCTTTATGAGTATATGGATAAGGATCCTGATCTTAGCAAGGACAAGATCCTGCCTAATGTTCTTCAGGCTTGTGAGAAAAATGGAAAGCTCTATTATCTCTCACCATCTTTCACGGTAAACACGTTAGCTGCAAAGAAGTCAAACTGTGATAAGGAAAACTGGACTATAGACGAAATGATAGAAGCATACGATAAGCTTCCTGATGGTATGAAACTTATTGGATCTGATACTAAGGAATCTATGCTCGATATGACAACTGCTATGATCGCAGATGCTATTGATTACGATAAGGGTACCTGCAGCTTTGATACTCCTGAGTTCAGAAAGCTTCTTTCATTCATAGATAAGTTCCCGGCATCAAAGGATCTTGAAGATGAAGATGAAGAAAATTATTACGGTGGTGAAGATGTCAAGAATAATAAGGCACTTCTTGAAATGATGTATATATATGATTTTGAAAGCTATACACAGGAGCTCAGGGGCAATTTTGAAAACAATATCTCATTTGTCGGATTTCCTTCCTCAGACGGAAGAGGCGGTGTATTATCAATCAATCAGAGCATAGGTATTTCTGTAAAATCCGAGAATAAGGACGAGTGCTGGGAATTCTTCAAGACATTCTTTGAAGAACCTGATGAAGATGATGAGTCGTACGGTATGGGCGGTTTCTCATCACTCAAGTCTGCATTTGATAAAGCAGCAGAAAAGAGCATGAAGAAGCCTACTTACAAGGACGAGAACGGCAAGATGGTTGAACAGGATCTTACGATCTATTCAAATGGCAAGCAAACAAAGATAGATCCTCTTAATGAGAAGGAAAAGGATTTCATTGTTGATTATATCCTTAACACAACAAAGATAAACGGTTCTGTGGATCCTGATGTTTCAATGATCATTTATGAAGAAATAATGGCTTATATCAATGGCGAAAAGAAGGCTGATGAGATAATCGATCTCCTTCAGAACCGTATATCACTTCTTGTAAGTGAGCAGAGCTGATAGGATTATTATCGGCGCGTAAAAATGATATTCAGATATTTTCGTATATAAATACAACCTCCTTAATTTTTGGCTCTGCTGCTTTATGCGGCAGAGCCTTTTCCTTTGTGTTGACAATAAAAAACAAAAATGCTATACTTGTTTTTACAAAATAAAATGGTAAGGGAGCAATATGAGCAAGCGTTTCAGAGTAATTACAGCGTTTTTATTTCCGTGCGCTGTTGTATTGATATATTTTTTCAGAGATCAGTTGATACATTCAGCACATTTACTGCCTGAATGTAAAATACATAAGTATACGGGGCTATGGTGTACGGGCTGCGGCAATACAAGGAGCGTTACTGCGCTTCTGCACGGTCAGCTGTGGCGCGCAGTAAGATGCAACCCTGCCATACCCTTTCTTGCTTTGACGGTGTTGCTGCTCTATGCAGAGAACGTCATAGGCATATGGAACAAAAGGGTAAAGCTGCTTCCGCGGAATAAGTGGATATGGTGGACGGTATTGGCGGTGTTCCTTGTTTTCTATATTATAAGGAATTTCTTTGATGTACTTGCACCGCCTCTTTAATAAAAAGGAATTTTTAGCCAGATAGTCAGGAAAATCTTTTTTGTACGGACGTTGATTTATTAAAATATGTATGATATAATAATAACATACTATTTTTTCGGAGTGTTAGAAATGAACAAATATAAAAAACTGGTCTTTAATACGGGTATTTTTGCTATAGGTACTTTTGGCTCAAAAATACTTGTTTTACTGCTTAATCGTCTTTATACAGCCAATTTAAGCTCTCACAACCTCGGAATAAAGGGACTCCTCGTCACAATGGCTCTGTTTTTGCAGCCAATCTTCACTTTTGCTTTGCAGGAGTATCTTATCCGTTTCGGACTTGACAAGGAATATGACAAACGTCAGGTGTTCAATACATCTGCTGGAATGACTACGGCAGGAATGCTGCTTATGGCGATAGCAATGCCGCTGCTTGCCGCAGTTCCTGCGCTGGACTTTGTTAAGGGGTATTCGCTGCTGCTTATAGTATACGTTATAACATCGTCTTTCCGTATGCTGTGTCAGCAGTTCGTCCGCGCACTTGATAAGGTAAAGCTTTTTTCCATAGACGGTATCTTTGCGGTGCTTACGCTGCTTATATTCAATGTTATATTCATTTCTATACTGCACTGGGGCGTAAAGGGCTTTATGCTTGCAACTATACTCTCAGACCTTTGCTCGGTAGTATTCCTCTATTCTGCCGCAAATCTGAAGAAATACACAGGCATACGCTACTTCAATAAGGAGCTTGCAGGAGAGATGCTAAGGTTTGCAGGTCCGTTTATCCCGACAATAGTAATGTGGACTATAACAAGCCTTTCAGACAGACTTTTCATCAATAAGATGCACAGCGATTACCATGAACTGGGAAAATCAGCTGTTGGTATCTACGACTGCGCAAACGTAATACCTAATCTCATCTCAATGGTATCGACTATTTTCTATCAGGCATGGAGTATGTCTGCCATAAACGAGAATTCCTCCGCAGACAGAAACAAGTTCTACGAAAAGGTATATTCCGCATATGAGGCAATGCTTTTCATTGCGTCCGCAGGACTTCTCCTCCTTATAAAGCCTGTAACGTCCATATTTATGGTATCGAGCACATATTCGGAGTATTCAACGGTATACCTCTATACGCCTATTCTGATCGTAGCAGTACTGTTTATGAGCCTTAATCAGTTCCTCGGCAGTATATACTCAGCTACGAAGCACCCGAAAAACTCATGTTATACGGCTCTTGCAGCCTGCATCGTAAATATCCCAATGAACTACTTCCTCATACCCATATGGGGCATAAACGGTGCGGCTATAGCAACTCTGCTCAGCTATCTTATCTGCTTCTGGGCACGTATAATAGATGCAAGATATTATGTACCGTTCCGTTTTAACGGAGTCAAGAATCTTGCAAATACAGCATTGCTTCTTCTCATGTGTGCTGTAATGATGACAGAGGTCAAGTACTATATATTCGGTGCGCTTGTTTTTGCCGCAGCTGTGGCAGCTATGAATTACAAGTCGCTGCTTATCACAGTAAACAAGCTTCTCAAGAGAAGCTGAAAAAACAAGGAACGCTGTCTCAGGCGTTCCTTGTTTATATAAGAATGTATTAAAATGAAGGAGGGCTATAAATATGCCGACACCACACAATAATGCAAAGAAAGGCGATATCGCTAAAACTGTTCTCATGCCCGGAGATCCTCTGAGAGCAAAATTCATCGCCGAGAATTACCTTGAGAACCCCGTCTGCTATAACGAGGTAAGAGGTATGCTTGGATATACGGGTACTTACAAGGGCGTTCCCGTATCCGTACAGGGCAGCGGCATGGGTATGCCGTCTATAGGTATCTATTCATGGGAGCTTTTCAACGAGTACGGCGTTGAGAATATAATCAGAGTAGGTACAGCAGGAGCTGTTGCAGACAGTGTTCAGCTTCGTGACGTAGTTATAGGAATGAGTGCAAGCACCAATTCCGCTTATGCTTCACAGTACAGACTTCCGGGCACTTATGCACCAACAGCTTCATGGAGCCTGCTTTCAGCGGCTGTAAAGGCAGCTGAGGCTAAGGGAAGCAGCTTCCATGTGGGAAATATACTTTCAAGCGATACATTCTACGATGATGCAGACAGCCTTGCCGACTGGCAGAAAATGAATGTGCTTGCCATAGAAATGGAAGCAGCTGCACTTTATATGAACGCTGCAAGAGCAGGGAAGAACGCACTGTGTATACTTACGGTGTCTGATTGTCCGCTGAAAGGACTTTCCACAACTGCTGAGGAGAGACAGACCACCTTCCGTGACATGATGGAGATAGCTCTTGAAACAGCTTATTCCCTTAAATAAAAAATTTAGGTAAATTTAAGATAACTTTAAGATTATTTTAAGGTTGGATTGGTATATTATTAGTGGATTAAGTAATCCCCCAATTCCCCTTCTATATTTATTCATTTCATTTTTCTTGGCTATGCTTCGTGCATAGCTTTTTACTTTATACGGAAAAATACGTAAAAAAACGCAGCGGTTTCGGTGCTAACGAAACAGCTGCGTCTTTTCATGGGGAAAGGGAAGAGGCTCAATCCTCGGTGGTTTTTCTTGATTTTTTAAATCTGGACTTCTGACCGAAGTTCAGAGATATCGTGAGTATCTTGTCTGATTTGAAAAGCTTTAATGCAAAGAACATCACGATAAGGAATATTACGAACTGATAGCCTAAACCAAGCCAGAACTCTGTTGTGTTTCCGAACATAAGGTTTGGTATCGAGGTAAATGTGTGAGTAAAAGGTATCGCATACACGATAAGCTTTGCGGCTAATGGAAGTGCGTTCACATCTGTGAATACAGATATGAGCCACGGTATCATTACCATCATCATTATCGGCAGGAGCATTGTCTGTGCCGACTTTGAGTCGTTGACAAGTGCGCCGAGGATAATTGATATTGCAAGGCATATCATAATTGTAAGGAAGAGCTGAACTCCTACCATTGCATAATCCATAGCGGAAAGGTTGAGTCCCAGCTGTCTGAAAGCTTCATCTGCGGATAAGGTCTTGGTAACTGCCTGCGTTATTCCCAGATCGCTTGTTACAGCACTTGTCATTCCTTTGGTGTATGTTGAGAAGCCAAACATCATTACGCCTGCGTTTATGAGAGCAACTATTGCTGCTGCAAGCATTTTGGCTGTTATAACAGATCCTCGTGTTACAGGGGTGGAAAGGAGAGTTTCGAGGGTCTTGTCTATCTTTTCATTTGATATCGAAGCGATGAGCGACTGTGAAGTAAGCATCAGGAGCACGAGAACGATGATAGGAAGTATCATATTCTGTGTTGATATCTTACCGAGTATAGTGCTGCTTGATACCTTTGCCGATTTGTCGGCTACAACTGTGTGATCTTCAACACTGAGCGGTGCTTCGATGATCTTGAGGTTTTCTTCCGAAACGCCCTGCTGATCTGCAAGCTCATAGGAGATATACGAATTTATAAGAGAAGTCGTACCATCTGTGCCGCCTGTAAAGCTGCTGAATGTTGAAGCAGACTTTATTTTATTTACAGATATCACCGAGGGCTTTTTGCCGTTTTTTAGTTCATCGGTAAAGCCTTTCGGGATAACTACAAAGCTTTTTATATCGCTGCCTTTCAATGCAGCTGCATAATCATCATTTGTGACTGATACGATAGTGACATTTGAACCTTTCTCTTTGAAAGACTCTATCATAGACTTTGTGTAGTTCGTATCATCAAGGTCACAGATATTGATCTTTGGATTGACCGCGTCCTCAGCTATCTCTTGTGTTACCGACTGCATGACGTTACCCATTATCATGAATATTGCCAGCGAGAATATCAAAGAGAATATCATCTGAGCGTTTATGAGCTCTGAAAGCTCTTTTTTCAGGAGGTTAATGAACTTCATTCTCATTCACCACCCTTTCAAATACTTCCTCGAGGTTAGGAGCGTTATAGCGTTCCTTGAGTTCGTCTGTACGGCCTGTTACCATGAGATGTCCCTTTGAGACTATACCCACGCGGTCGGAAACAAATTCGATCTCGAGCATATTGTGTGATGAGAGAAGGAAGGACATTCCTTCTTCCTCGGCGAGCTTTTTTATCATCTTGCGTATCTCGATAGCGTTTAGTACGTCAAGACCGCTTGTAGGCTCGTCAAGTATGGCAAGCTTGGGCTTTGTCATTACAGCCCTTGCCAGTAGAAGCTTGCGTATCATTCCTCGGCTGTAGCTTCCGATCTTATCGTTGAGCCTGTCGCCGAGTCCGCAGATATTCTTTGCACGTTCAACACAGGAATTTATCCCGTCGATATCGCTCGTGAAAAGACCTGCCATAAATATCAGGTACTTAATACCTGTCATCTGTTTATATGCACCTGCTTCGTCGGGGAGGTAAGTGATACATTCCCTGACCTTTTCAGGAGCTTTTATAATGCTGTGTCCTGCTACGACAGCGTCACCGTCGGTAGGCTTCAGCAGTGTTGAAATCATTCTTATAGTAGTAGTCTTGCCTGCGCCGTTAGGTCCGATGAGAGCAAATATCTCACCTTCGCCTATTTCAAAGGATATCTTGTCAACAGCAAGGACTTTGGTGTACTGCTTTGACAGTCCTTTTACTTCAAGAACATTTGCCAAGAATATCTCTCCTTATTAAATGGAGTCAAGTAGTGAAACTGTTACTTCTTCTACACTTGTATCATACCATAAATAGCCTCAAATGTCAATACAAAAAGTAGAATGTCGATAAGATTTTACAGTTTTTTAATAATAGTAAAATTTAGGCATTAAATTAAAACAATGAGGCAAAGTTTATTGTAACAGCTTACAGTTTCTATACGTGCCGTTTATGCAATATCATTATAGATTTCGATAATTTAGCTAAAATACTCATGGTAAAAAATATTATTATTTATACGGGCGGAAGGGGTTTCTTGACATTATACGATAAATTTGTTATACTGATTTTGATAGATATATGCAATTTTGTCAGACTTGGTAAGTGTTGTCCGTGCGCATAATTCCCGACGCGGGGAGCTTGCGCTTTTTTATTTGTCAGTTTTTGAGTGAAAGGCGGTGAATAGCGGATGAAGAGAGCTTTCAGAGCTGCGGCAGCGGCTTTTCTGACTTGTATTTTTGCTGCGGGAAGCTCTGTGGGTGTACTGAAAGCGGCTGCGGAGGCAAATGAGCCGTCAGCGGCTACGGCTGCGGCAATGGCTGAGGACTATTATCACATAGATGATAAGGACATGAATATGACCACATTCAGCGAATACTACGATCTTCACTCCGCTGATGTCCGTCCCGATGATGAGATATTTATAAAAGGAAGCAGCTTTGTTTCCGCTGAGAACGGAGATATCTCCGCAGGCAGCTTCACCGACAGCAGTGGCGATACCCGTAAAGATACATTATTATGGAACAGCCTGTCGGGCGAGGTGACCTATGATTTCGAGGTGGCTGAAAGCGGAGTGTACTGCCTTGAAGCAAGCTACTGCCCCATGATATCAAGCAGCTCCTCGATAGAGCTGAAAGTGGAGATAGACGGCGAGATACCCTACGATACGGCTTCAAGCCTTTATCTCAGTCAGGTCTGGGTAAACGAAAAGGATATTTACACCGACAGCCGCGGAAATCAGGTAAGACCGACACAGGTGCAGACAGAGATGTGGCAGAAGTGCTTTTTCGGCGACAGGAACGGACTTTTCAGCGAACCGCTGTTCTTCGCACTTGAAAAAGGTGAGCATACTCTTAAACTGAGTTCGGAACGCGCAAAGCTTGCTATCGAGAGCCTTTGTTTCAGAAATCCCGAAAAGCTGCCGTCCTACAGTGAGTATAAAGCCTCTGTGGGAGCGAACGTAACTCCCGAGAGTACTCCGTCCACAAGCTTTAAGATAGAGGGAGAAAAGGCTGTATACAAGTCAGACCCGACTCTCTATCCCACATATGACAATACAAGCTATCTTGCTTCGCCTTCAGACCCGTGCAAGGTAGTATACAATACCATAGGCAGCGGCAGCTGGCGAAAGGCATTGCAGTCGGCTGCATGGGATATACCTGCCGACAAGGTCTGCAGCGGCGGCTGGTATAAGATAGGCATAAAGGCTCGGCAGGATCAGATTCGCGGCTTCTGCTCGGCAAGACGAATTTACATTGACGGCGAAGTACCTTGCAGCGAGCTTGACAGCGTGAAGTTCCGCTACGATACGGACTGGTCGGTGGTAAGCCCAAAAAGTGAGGGAGACAATATCTTTGTATGGCTTGAGGGCGGTAAAGACCATACTATCACCCTTGAAGCTGTGCCCAGCGATATCAGCGAGTATCTGCGCAGGCTTGAAGCCGATGTGAACGAGCTCAATACCTATTACAGAAAGGTATTGATGATAACAGGTCCGACTCCCGATAAGTACACGGACTATTACGTACACGAGAAGATACCCGAATTAGTGGATAAATTCAGGAGCATTTCCGCGGAACTCAAAGACGTGCAGAAAGGTATAGAAAAGCTTTCTGAGTCAAGCGGCTCTGAGGCGGCTGCACTGGAAAATATGGCGGTAATACTGGATAAATGCGTTGATAAGCCGCTGAAGATACCGTCATATCTTTCACAGATAAAGGACAGCGTAACTTCACTGTCGGCGTGGATGAGGGATAACCGCGACCAGCCCCTTGAAGTGGACTATATCGAATTCGCAACCGCTGACCGCAGTTTTACAAGCTGTGAAGAAAAGCTTGGCAAGTCACTGAAATTCGGCTTTGATGCCTTTATCGGCTCTTTCTTTGAGGACTACACCACTCTTTCCGATGTTACGGGAGAGGACACAATAGAGGTGTGGGTATCACTTGGACGAGATCAGGCTCAGGTAGTCAAGGAAATGACAGAAAATCAGTTCACGCAGGAAACAGGCATACCTGTCTCGGTAAATCTTGTGACAGGCGGCGTGGTCGAGGCTTCGCTTGCAGGAAAAGGTCCTGATGTGGCACTTTTCCTCGGGGGAGAGTTCCCCGTAAACCTTGCCGCGCGTGATATGCTGGTGGATATAACGCAGTTTGACGACTATGAGGATGTAAAGCAGCGTTTCCAGAAAAATGCCATGACGCAGTACAGCTTCAACGGCGGCTGCTACGGACTGCCCATAAGTCAGAGCTTCCCTATGATGTTTTACCGAAAAGATGTGCTCACGGAGCTTGGATATACCTCTCCGCCTGAGACATGGGACAAGTTAATAGATATGCTGCCTGCGCTGCAAAGGAATTATATGTCGGTGGGACTTGTCCTGCCGCCGAATAATATTTCCCCTGCAACGGAAACGGGACATACCTTTGCAATGCTGATGCTGCAAAAGGGCATTAACTATTATAATGAGGAGCAGACAGCTTCTACCTTCAATTTCACCGAAGCAGTCCAGTCCTTTGAGGAGTGGACAGACTTCTATACGAAATACAGCTTCGAGCAGACCTATGATGCTTTCAGCAGGTTCAGAACAGGTGAGTATCCCTTAGTTATTGCCAATTACACCTTTTTCAATCAGCTTACGGCAGCATCTCCCGAAATAAGCGGTCTGTGGGACTTCTGTCCCGTACCTGCAACTGTAAGAGCGGACGGAACGGTCTCTCATGCGGCTAATTCCAACGGTGCAGGAGCTGTTATATTTAAAAAGGTAAAGAATAAGGAAAATGCATGGAAGTTCATCAAGTGGTTCACAGATACGGATACACAGGTGCAGTATGCATCGCAGATAGAGGGACTTCTCGGTACTATGGGACGTTTCGATACTGCAAACGTTGAAGCATTAGGACAGCTCTCATGGTCTGAGGACGAGCTTGCAAGGCTTCGCGCACAGCAGCAGGAGCTTGAGGAGATACCGATAATACCTGCGTCCTATGCTGTTACGAGAAATATAATGAACGCTTTCAGAGAAACTATCAATGAAAAGGCGAATCCCCGTGATACGCTTATATGGTACAACAGGGATATCAACGAGGAAATAACCCGAAAACGCAAAAATCTCGGTTTGGATTAAACGTTTGCTGAATACATGAATGGGATTCCAAAGGGACTTTGTTCCTTTGGTCAGGTCAAGGGCTGACAGCCCTTGCAGGGTTCGGGGCAGAGCCCTGAATACGACAGGCGCTTCGCAAAGGGTGAATTCAAAAACAGTCCGGTGGACTGTTTTTGAAGAGGGAACGCCTTGCAAGTGAAGGCGTTCCCTTAATGGGCGACGAAACGCCGCCCCTACAAAATAAGCTAAAGGCTAAACAGAAAGGAGTGTGAAAAATGGCTGTTTCAGCAGAAAATATCGGAAAACGTACCAAAAAAGAAAAGCGCAGTATGCTCTGGCGCGATGTTAAGAAAAACAAAGCCTGCTATGGCATGATAGCTCCGTTTATGATATTCTTTATCATATTTACTATAATCCCCGTAGTTATGTCGCTGCCTATGGGCTTTACCGATTTCAATATGGTGCAGCCGCCAAAATTTGTAGGACTTTCAAATTTCACCACACTCTTCCTTTCAGACAAGATTTTCATGAAGTCCATAAGAGTTACGCTGGTTTTCGCACTGTTTACAGGTCCGATAAGCTATGTACTGTGCTTTTTGCTGGCATGGCTCATAAACGAGATGCACCCGAAGCTGAAAACAGTTTTCACGCTCATATTCTATGCTCCGTCTATGGCTAATGTCTATACTGTGTGGCAGCTCATATTCAGCGGCGATATGAACGGATATGTGAACTCTTTCCTCATAAATCTCGGCATTATCAATTCGCCTGTGCAGTGGCTCACGGACGGAAGATACGTTCTCGGAGTTACCATAGTTGTACAGCTGTGGATATCTCTCGGAGCAGGCTTCCTTGCGCTCCGTGCAGGCTTTCAGAATATAGACCGCTCTATGTACGAGGCAGGTGCTATCGAGGGTATACGCACACGCTGGCAGGAGCTCATATACATAGTCATACCCTCAATGGGACCTCAGCTCATGTTTGCGGCTGTAATGCAGATAGTAAGCTCGTTTACCGCAGGTACAGTTGCACAGAACCTTGTTGGCTTCCCGAGTACGGACTATAAGGCTCATACAATTATGACACACGCATTTGATTACGGCTGGCAGCGTTTTGAAATGGGCTATGCCTCGGCAATATGCATGGTGCTTTTTGTTGCCATGTTCGCCTGCAACAAGCTCATAAACAAAGTGCTGGGCAAGTATATGGACTGAGGAGGCGAAGCTGTGGCACAGGTAAATACTGCGAAGCTTCACGCTTCCAACAGACAGGCAGGCAGAAAGATAGGCGGAAGTGTGGCTATATTCCTGCTTCTGGCTATACTCGGACTTTTTATGGCTCTGCCTATATATCTTACTATCGTTATGTCCATAAAGCCCGTAGAGGAGCTTTTCGTGTTCCCTCCGAAGCTTTATGCGGCTCGTCCTACCCTTGACAATTTCAGGGATATGTTCAGAGTACTGCATCAGAACCGTGTACCTTTTTCACGTTATGTGTTCAACAGCGTTTTTGTAACGGCAACAGTTACGGTATTGCAATGTTTTTTCTCTTCTATGGCTGCATTTGTACTGGCAAAGTGCAAGTTCCCCGGCGGAAAGATAATAAACGGCATAATCGTAGTTGCACTTCTCTATCAGAGCAACGTTATCTACATCATGCAGTATATAGTTATGGCGAAAATGCACATGATAGATACCTATATGGCACTTATTTTCCCTGCTATAGCCTCGCCTATGGGACTGTTCCTCATGCGCCAGTCTATAAGTCAGGTGCCCGATTCCATGATAGAAGCGGCAAAGGTGGATGGAGCAGGACTTTTCCGCATATGCTGGCAGGTGGTAATGCCAAACCAGAAGCCTGCGCTCATGACCCTTATCATATTCGCATTTCAGGGCGCATGGAATATCCAGACAGGCTCGGTTGTGTTCAGGGAAGAGTACAAGACCTTGCCTACGGTTGTAAGTCAGGCTGCGGCTTCGGGACTTGCAAGGGCAGGAGTTGCTATGGCAGCAGCCGTGTTCCTGCTGATACCGCCTATCGTCATATTTATGCTTGCACAGAGACAGGTCATTGAAACTATGGCTCATTCGGGCATTAAGGAGTAAGCCCTTAGCTTGTAGGGGCTGCCAGCTCTGCATATAGCATTGCCAGCCAAATCACAGATTTGGGGCACTGTTTATTTGGCAGTCCGTAATGATTATAAGATTTGCAGATGCTGCGCTGTAGGGGCGAGTTCCGCTCGCCCGCAAATAACAAACAGCAGTATGTAGGGGCGCACAGTGTGCGCCTACAAAGTTGAGAGTTGAAAGTGGAGAGTTGTGAGTTATGGAGTCGCCTATGGCAACATTATTTAAACAGAGCGAGCGCAGCGAACACATTAACTCTCGATTCTCAACTCTAAACTCTAAACTCACCCTATATAGGGTGGAGAAAGGAAGTGAAGCAAATGAAGTCAAAACTGAAAAGATGTATCACAGCAATGGCTGCATTTGCTGCACTTGCTTCTTTCGGAGCTTTCTCAGCAGCCGCAGGCGAGCCCTATGACTCCTATAACTATGACCGCTGGGGCGAGGCTGTGCCCTCGCAGGCAGGCTTTTCGGCTGAACGCTCGGTGTCGGGCTACGACTTGGGCGTTGGAGCTTTTGACAGTCCAAGCGATATATTCTGCGACCATGAACACATCTTTTATATCGCAGATACGGGAAACAACCGCATAGTGGCTGTTGATACGGATTTTGCCGACACTGTAAAGGTGTACGACAGCTTCACTATGCCCGACGGCTCGGAGACTACTCTCAATAAGCCTATGGGAGTGTATGTTTCCGCTGAAAATGACCTTATATACATTGCTGACAGCGACAATGCCCGTGTACTCATCTCCGATAAGGACGGAAATGTGCAGGGAACCATAACGAAGCCGACTTCCGAGGTGTACGACCAGAAAAGGACATTTCTGCCTCAGAGAGTCATTGCGGACAAGGCAGGTAATGTCTATGTAGTCCTCGGCAATATAACCACAGGTGCGGCAATGTTCGCTCCTGACGGCAGCTTTATGGGCTTTTACGGAGCTAACCGTGTTGAGCCTACTGCCGAAATAGTCAGCAACTACATAAGAAGCATATTCATGTCAGATGAGAAAAAAGCTCGCAGGACAAGGACTGTTCCCACTGGTATTACCAGCTTTGATATTGACGGAGACTTCATTTTTACCTGTACTTCGTCATCTACACAGACTACGGATACGGTCAAGAAGCTAAATGCCGCAGGAAAGAACATTTTTGCGGATCTTGAGCTTTCATTCGGCGACTACAAGCCTGTATACGATACTTCGCAGAACAAGGTGCTTTCGCCTGCTATTGTGGATATAGATGTGGCTGAGGACGGCTGTATAAACTGCCTTGATCTCACTACGGGCAGAGTTTTTCAGTATGATGAGGACTGCAACCTGCTTTTTATTACAGGTGCTATCGCAAAGCAGACAGGCGGCTTTGACCATGTATCAGCTATCGAGTCACTTGACAACGACCTCTATGTTCTTGACTCCTCAAAGGATACAGTTACTATTTTCAGAGAGACTTCTTTCGGAAAGGCAGTCCACAAGGCGGCTGCACTATATAATGCAGGATATTACGAGGAAGCTCTTGAACCGTGGCAGGACGTTCTCAAACGCGACGGTAATTATCACAGAGCCTATGTCGGTATAGCCTCCGCACTTCTCCGAAAGGGCGATTACAAGGGCGCGATGAAGTACGCAAAGCTCTCCGATGCAGGAGACATATACAATAAGGCTTTCGAGGGCTACCGCAGGGAGTTCCTGAGAGAGCATTTCACGGCTATAGCCGCAGGACTTGTTATACTTATAGCAGGAGCTGTAACTTACAGTAAGCTCAGAAAAAAACGCGGAAATAAAAAGCGGAAGGAGGAGCAGATATGATGGACCTTACTCAGAAGCAGTGGGTAAAGTATGCAGTAACTCACCCTTTTGAAGGCTTTGAGGATATGCGCTGGAAAAAGTCAGGCTCGCTGAAAATAGCCATGTGCATCATAGTCCTGCTCTTTTTCGGACAGATAGCCTACGGCAGACTTTACGGCGCACAGTTTTTCATAAGCAATGACAAGACCTTCAATATTATCCCGTATATTGTGCGGAGCTTCGTGCTTTTCGGCGCATGGGTGATAGGGAACTGGGCGGTGTGTACTCTCCTTGACGGTGAGGGCACTCTGAAAAACATCTGTATATACAGTGCCTACGCGCTTATACCCTATGTGGTGCAGCTTTATATAAATGTGGGACTTTCGCACATACTCATACGCGATGAATATATCTTCATGCAGGTAATAGAGATAATAGGGACGGGCTGGACGGTGCTGCTGCTGTTTTCGGCTGTGAAGTCGGTGCATCAGTATTCTCTCGGCAAGACCGTATTTGCGGTAGTTCTTACCATTGCCGCAATGCTCATAATGTTATTCCTGCTGGTTCTCTTTATGTCGCTGATACAGCAGGTATACATATTCATATCCACTATCTACACAGAGCTGTCCTACAGGACAAGAGTCTGAGGAGGCGGTGCAATGGTGAAAATAAAAAAGCTTTTGCTGTGCCTTCTTGCTGTGTCCTCTGTGACTATCTCAGGCAGGACTTTAGCTGCGGAAGATGATATTGAGTTATCTGCCGAGACTTCCGAAGCTGACGGTGAAGAAGCCGAAAAGGCTAAACGCTCGGAAACAGTGGAGAAAGCAGAGCTTTCCGCAGAGGACGCTGAGAAGTATCTGAAAAAGATAGGTTCTTCCGACGGCTATGACATCTACCGCAAGGATAAGGACTTCGATGATAAGCTGTGGGAGTCAGTCGGCGGAAAGCCCAAAAGCAAAAAGGACTATACCGATGAGCAGCAGCTGGTCGCTGATAAGATAGACGAGCTGAAAAAGCTCGGGGAGCTTGTTGCCATTGACACAAAAACGGGCAAAGCGGCAGCTTCATTCAAAAGCGGCAGCAAGTGCGATGACGGAAAGCTCTGGTTAAGCGATGCAGGCAGATTTTTCGTTATCACCGATGAAGAGGCAGAAAAGGTTATAAGAGTGAGACAGATAATATCTTCCCTTGACAGCAAATACGCATTTCTTTCTGCTGACGGAAAAACGCTGGAGCTTCTGCAAAAAGACCTGAAAAAGCCCGATATCTCTCTTTCATACAGCGGAAAAGAGGACGGCAAAAAGGTGTATAAGGCTGAAAGCGGCGAATTTGCGTGGCTCAATGCTGACGGCAGCCACTTCCTCGGCGTTTTCAGATACGGTGCGGAAAATGACAAGTTCCGCATGATAGTTGACGATAGAAGTGCCGTATTCGGCATTGAAAATAAGGAAACAGGCTATATTTGGTGGTCGTCGCCTCTTGAAGCAGCGCAGGACAAGACTGCCACATCGCTTCTTGCGGACGAACTCAGGTCATCGAATATGCTGAGATACGGTGTACCGCTTAGCCGCTCGGGAAATAATATGCTCAGGTCGGGCAGCGAGGGCGACTGCAAATTTGAGGTAAGCGATATCAAAGACGGCATACGTGTGGTCTATAACTACGAAAAGGCAGGCTTTAAGTACCCTGTGGAGTATACCCTTGAGGACGACCATTTAAAGGCAAGCGTCAAGGTGTCTGAGATAGAGGAGAGCAAAAACGCCAATATCGCTACGGAAATGACGGTGCTCGGCTGTTTCGGAGCAGCTTCCGATAAGGAGGAGGGCTATTTCGTTATTCCTGACGGAAGCGGTGCGCTGGTAAGGTTCAACAACAACCGCTCATTCCAGACGAACACCTATCAGCAGAGAGTCTACGGAAACGATGTTACGGCTGTCCCTCAGACTAAGGGAGCTGTTACGGAGCAGATATATCTGCCTGTTTACGGCGTAGTCAAGGAGGATAACGCTCTGCTTGCGGTTGCGGCTAAAGGCGACTCCAACGCTTATATCACCGCGAATGTGTCAAAGCAGTCCAACAGCAGCTATAACATATGCAGATTTACCTTTATTCTCCGTGCAATGGACAGCTTCTATATGTCGGGCAACAGCAATGAGCGATATACCGTATTTGAAAAGGGCGATATAAAGTCGGACGATATAGAGATGCTTTACTATCCTATCTCAAAAAAAGGTGCGGATTTTACAGATGTAGCTGCCCGTTACAGACAGTACCTTATGGAGGAGCAGGGAGTCACAAAAAAATGTACTGCTGACAGCTCCACCCTGTATCTTGGACTTTACGGCGGTACTATGAAAAAGAAGAATATCCTCGGCATACCCGTGAATATGAAAACTTCCGTCACCGATTATTCTCAGGCAGCTGATATCATCGGCGAGCTCAGTAACAAGGGCGTTGATGATATGGTCATATCCTACAGCAACTGGACCAATGACGGCATGAAGAACAAGGTGGACACCGATGCAGACCCGTCGGGAAAGCTGGGCGGCAAAAGCGATTTCAAGAAGCTAACCGACCTTATAGACAAAAACGGATATGCTCTTTATCCTGTTTCGGACAACAGGGATTTCCTTTCGGGCAACGGCTATTATTCATTTACCGATACGGCTGTGAGAGTTTCTGGAGCGTATTCACAGATAGTCAGCTATGACAAGGCTTACGGCATACCTGACGGCTTCCGAAAGAATATGTCCCTGCTTTCACCCGGCTATTACGGCAAGGTTTTCGGAGATATGGCAGACAGCTATTCAAAATCAGGACTTGACGGCGTATCACTTGCAAGTCTTACGACTTCGCTTTACGGAGACTACGGCAAGAAGAACATCTCCCGCGCCAAAGCCGAGAAAATACTGGCAGACAGCTACAGCAAGATAGATGATAAACTCAGCGGCGGCATACTTGCAGAGGGAGCAAATGCCTATGCACTGCCCTATGTGAGCTGTATAACCGATGTTCCCGACAGTTCGAGCAGATTTGATATGTTCGATGAGGATATACCGTTCTATCAGCTTGTGCTCCACGGACTCATACCATATTCTACAAAAGCTGTGAACGGCGATCCTGATCCCGAAAAGCTCATGCTCATGGCTGCGGCTACGGGAAGCAGTCTCAGCTTTGATATGATATACGAGGAGACCAGCAGCCTTAAAGATACTGAGTTTGACTGGCTTTATTATGCCGATCACAGATACTGGACGGATACTGCCGCAAAGTATCATACCCTTATCGAGCCTGTGCTGAGAAAGGTGTCGGACAGCTTCATCGAGGATTACAGCGTTGACGGAGATATAATAACAAGCGAATACGAAAACGGTACGGTCATAAAGGTGGATATGAAAAATCGCACTATCGACTGCGGAACCGTGCATATAGAGCTTTCGGAGGAAGGGGGAGACGGTAACTGATGAGCGGAAAAACAGAAGCTTCTGCGGAGAAAAAACGCCGCAGAATGTCATATGAGCGTAAAAAGTCGCTGTACGGCTATGGATTTATCGGTCTGTGGCTGGTAGGAACTGTTATTTTCTTCCTTATCCCTCTGGGCAAGTCCCTATGGTACTCATTCTGCGATGTTACGGTAGATCCGGGTTCACTGAAAACAAAATTCACAGGTCTCGGGAACTACTTTTCCGTAATTTCGGAAGATCCATATTATACAGAATACCTCGGTGATACTCTCCTTGAGGCATTATGGAAAACGCCGCTGATACTTATTTTCTCGCTGTTTATCGCGGTGATACTCAATCAGAAGTTCAGGGGCAGGACTCTTGCAAGAGCTGTTTTCTTCCTGCCCGTAATAATCGCTACAGGTCCTGTTTACAAAATAATCAGCGGTGATATGAGCTCTACGGGCAATTCGGGCGCACAGCAGTTCTCGACTATGTTTTCCACCGATCTTGTGGGAGAGCTTATGCAGTTTCTCGGCATATACGGCATCAGCGACAGAATGAGCAATATCATTTCGGCTGTAGCTGATAATATCTTCGGTATCGTCTGGAGCGCGGGAATACAGATACTGCTGTTCCTTGCGGCTTTGCAGAATATACCTTCATCTGCAAGAGAAGCAGCGCAGCTTGAGGGAGCTACTGCATGGGAGTATTTCTGGAAGATAACCTTTCCTTATGTGAGCCCGTTCATACTCGCAAATCTTATCTTTACCGTAATAGATTCGTTCACTAATCCTATGAACAGCGTTATGAACCGTATCGTATCAATGAAAAATCAGTGGGAATTCGGTGCGGCTTCGGCAATGGCGTGGATATATTTCGTCATAGTTCTTGCGGTGATATCTGTTATCGCAGCTGTAGTCGGACGGTTTATCTATTATGAGAACGACTGAGGAGGGGGATAAATGGACGATGTAACTGCTCCAAAGGCAGCAGGCTCCAAAGGAATGAGCCGAAAGGAAATGCGCAAAAAGCACATTGAGAATATGTCAGCGGAGGAAAGAGCCTATCTTCGCCGAAAGTCCGTAAAGGATAAGGTATGGCCGTTTTTCAGGTTCGTGATACTGGTTGGACTCAGCTTTGTTATACTGTATCCCCTTATTTATATGATAAGCTGTGCTTTCAGAGAAAGGGGAGACATGAGCGATCCTACTGTAATGTGGATTCCTCGGCATTATACTCTCGATATCATCAGAGAGACCATAGATGCAATGGACTTTTGGGAAACGCTGAAAAATACAGTGCTGCTGAATGTTGGCTGTTCGCTGGTGCAGGTGATTTCCTGCGCCATCACGGGATACGGCTTTGCAAGGTTTAAGTTCAAGGGCAAGAAGCTGCTTTTCGGCATAGTTATCCTTATGATACTTGTGCCGACGCAGGTAATAGCTCTGCCGCTGTATACTCAGTTCAGATACTTCGGTATCAAAGGACTGTTTTCGGTAAATCTCATTGACAGCAGACTTACCATGTATCTGCCTGCCATGACTGCAAACGGCATACGTGCAGGACTTATGATACTTATTTTCAGACAGTTCTTCAAGGGGCTTCCCCGTGAGCTTGAGGACGCGGCTTATATAGACGGCTGCGGACCTTTTATGACTTTCGTGAGAGTCATGGCTCCCAATGCGGCACCAGCTTTCCTGACAGTGTTCCTGTTCTCCGTTGTATGGTACTGGAACGATTATTATGTCAGCAACACATTCTTTACAGCTCCAAAGACCGTTGCGCTTATGCTTACAAATCTTGACAGCCAGCTAAAGATCAAGCTGTTCAACGATCCGTCGGTGCAGATAAGTCTGCGTGAGCAGATAGTATGGAAGGAAGCAGGCTGCCTGCTTTCAATAGCACCTGTTCTGCTTATGTATGTGTTCCTGCAAAAGCATTTTACCGAGGGCATAGAGCGTTCGGGCATAGTTGGCTGAACAAGCTCCGTCTTTCGTGGCCTTTAATGTGAAAATAAGGTCATGAAAGACGGATTTTTTTATTGACATCGGGCGAAAAACAGCGTATAATTGAAATATATTATTTGTTCGGAGCAAACCTATGAAAAAAATAATCAGACCTGCGGGTGTTTTTCTGAGAGCTGTTCCTCATTTTCTTGTATTTGAACTGATATTCAAGCTCATGCTCCTTGCCATAGGAACGCCTGTGCTTGCTCTTCTTCTCAAGCTTACGATGAAGCTTTCGGGAATACACTACCTTAATGATGAAAATCTACTTATCTATTTAAAGCATCCTGCGACGATTATCGTTATAATCGTCATGCTTTTCTTCTATGCCTTTTTCTCTTTTGTGGAGCTGTCTGCTCTTGCGGCCTGCTTCTCATGTTTCGAGAAAAAACAGCGTATCTTTACAGGCGGAATGTTCCGCACGGGCATACGTTCATTTGTAAAAGCGTTCAAGGGCTCGGGGATATTTGCTTTCCTCGGATATATGGCTGTCATGCCGCTGGCACAGTTCTCATTGTCGTCAGGTATGTTCATGGCACCGCTCATGCCTGTTCTGAAAAGGATATTCTCTTCCATGAACGGTGCTCTGGGTGTAGTTGCATACATATTGATACAGCTTCTTTTTATAATGCTTATCATAAGCGGCTGTTACAGTATCCATTACCTTATACTTACACGTTCTTCGTTCAGTGAGTGCTTGAAAAAGAGCAAGGAGAAGATGGAAGGTCAGCGTTTCAGCATGATATTCAAGCTCCTTGGCTTCAGCCTTATGGTAATGGTATTTATTGCTATCGCTACATTTGGTATAAGCTTCATTATCGTTTATGTTATCAAAGGTTTGAAAGCAAATGCAGCTTTTGGTATGTCGCTTAGGATACTGCGCTATGCTTGGAACGTATTTACAGCAATATCAGCATTTGTTTCCGCACCTGTGGTAATGAGCTGGCTCACCCATAAATTCATGAAGGATAACGAGGGCGAGACATTTGAACTACCAAACAAGAGAGAACATAAAATGCGTCTCAGACACAGTGCTGTTATAGTTGTTATACTTATTGCTTCTGCACTTGTTATGAACCTTTCTTACCTCAAAGCACTTTATCAGGGCAACGTGGACATTAATGTGGGCGTTCTTACACGTACACAGGTAACTGCACACAGAGGATTTTCTCACGTTGCACCCGAAAATACACTGCCTGCTTTTCAGGCGGCTATTGACAGCGGTGCCGACTATATCGAGCTTGATGTGCAGCTCACAGCAGACGATCAGCTTGTGGTATTCCATGATGAACTTTTAGACCGTACTACAAACGGACACGGAATGCTGAAAAACTTTACCTATGAGCAGATTCAGCAGCTCTCTGCCGGTTCATGGTTCGGCAAGGACGGAGAGTTTGATGATGTGAAGATACCGCTGTTCACAGAGGTGCTTGATCTTGTAGGCAATGATATCATGCTGAATATAGAGATAAAGCGTTCGGGAGAGCCCAAAAAGACCGCTGAACGTGTCGTTGAGCTCGTAAAGGAGTACGGCATAGCCAATTCCTGCTATATCACTTCTTTTTCCTATGACGCACTCAAAAAGGTAAAACAGCTCGATCCCAAAATAAAGACAGGGTATATAGCAAACCTGTCTACGGCTACATCTTACTCGCGTCTGCCGTATATAGACGCAGTAAGCATGAATTACCTCTTTGTAAATCAGAGCGTGGTCAATTCCGCTCACCACAACGGAAAGCGTATATTCGTCTGGACAGTTGACAGACAGAGCGAAGTGCAGCGTATGATGGCTCTCGGCGTAGACAATATAATTACCAACCGTCCAGATAAGGTTCTTGAAGTGGTTGATTCAAAGAAAGTCGGCGACACTGTGCTCACAGTGCTGAAATACATTTTCGGAAGCTGAGAGTTTTGGAAAGCTGGTTCGTCTAATAAATAGAAATGTCGATTTTTCATTGACATAATAAGCAATATAGGATATAATGTAACAGTGAATGTATTATTGCATTATTCAGAAAAAACAAGGAGGTCCGACGAAATGGGCAGTAAAAAGAGTCCCGAAACCACCGAAAAAGAAAAAACGGCGGTAAAGGCAACCAAGTCTGCTGATGAAAAGAGCAGCAGTAAAGAAAAGGCTAAAAAGCCTGATAAGGCAGCGGATACAGCAGTAGCTGCTGCGGCACCTGTGAAACCGTATTTTGCAGGAATAGACATTGTAAAGATACTTGCTGTATTTCTTGTAGTAAGTGTACACTTCTTCCTTTATAACGGTTTCTATTATGAACCTCTTACCAATTCCTCGGCTTTAGGACCGATAGCCTTCCGCTGGCTGGCTTATATATGCGTTCCGCTGTTTATGATAGCAACGGGGTACCTGATGAAGAACAAGACCTTCAGCGCAAAGTTCTATACGGGACTCATAAAAATAATCGTTATTTATATTTTTATAAGCATAATATGTATCAAGTTCAAGGAACACCACTTCCATGAGGAATTCACTGCATGGAAGACTCTCAAAGGATATATCGACCTTTATAACAATGCACAGTACGGATGGTACATAAATTATTATATTGCTATCTTCCTTGCTGTTCCTTTCCTTAATCTTGCTTTCAACGGCTGTAAGAACAATAAGCAGAAATTCGCACTCGTTTTAACGGTAACTATGCTGACCATAGTTGCAAGAAGCTTCTTCCTCGGATTTGAGAGAGATGACCAGATAAGAGCACTTCCTGATTACCTCAGCGGTGCATGGCCGCTTGCATATTACTTCACAGGTGCATTCTTACGTGACTGCCCTCCAAAGAGATGTGTACGCAACAAGCTTATAATCTTCGCTGTACTTTGCCTTGCTACATGGTTCATCACATACAGCACCTATAAGCAGTCAGTCGCTGATGAAATAAACGATCAGCACTTCCTTTCATGGCACTTCAACGACTACGGCACATATCCCGTATACATAATGGCAACTTGCGTGTTTATGCTCCTCTTTGACATAACCACCACAAACAAGGGTGTCAAGTTCGTTCTGAGACAGCTCTCAGGCGTAACTCTTTCGCTTTACATGATCTCCTATATCTTTGATAATATGTTCTACGGCGGCTGGCAGATGAACGAAACAAGCGTCCGTCATCAGGGCTTCTGTGAGAAGTATTTAGAGGTCGGCGACAGACTTGCTCACTGGTATGAGATAATACCTAAAGTATTCTTCTGCTCGCTCATATGCGCTATCATTATCCATAAGCTTTATGACGGTGCAGCATACCTCGTAAAGCAGGGAATTGAAGCTATAAAGGCAGAAAAGGCTGCAAGAGAAGAATAATTTATCAGTTCCCGTGGGCTATAAAACCTTCGGGAACTTTTGCAATTTTTCAGGGAGATAATAATAGTTAAAACAAAATTATCGTTCATTAAAAATTTACAAATACAATTTCTGTAAAACCTTGATTTCTCCCTATATATGTGATATAATTGATTACGTTGAGTGCGCTGGTATGCGCACTGACTGCAGAAGATATGCGTTGAAGCGGAAGGTTGCTGCCGGTATGGCAGGTAATTTCCGTGGAGTATGTCCGATTTTAAACCGGGCGATTGGGATATCGAACACAGTTTGTGGTTATTCTTCACGCAGCTTGCGTATGCGTGAACTATGCTCTTTTTGTGCTCAAATATTGCTAAGACCGCTCGGAAAACACCAGTTTTTCGAGTTTTTTTGTCAGATAAAGCATGAAACACACGGAAACGTGTGAATATCTCATATCTGCGTCCCCGTAATCAATTTCAAGGAGGCGAAAATAATGGCAGTCAACGAAAAGATCAGATTCAAGATCAAGGGTTACGATCACGCTACAGTTGATATTGCAGCAGCTAAGATCGTAGAGGCAGCTAAGAGAAGCGGTGCAAGAGTTTCAGGACCAATCCCGCTCCCTACAGATAAGGAAGTTGTTACTATCCTTCGTGCTGTACACAAGTACAAGGACAGCCGTGAGCAGTTCGAGATGAGAACTCACAAGAGACTCGTAGACGTTATCCGTCCTACAGAGAAGACAACAGCTGCTCTTGACAAGCTTGAGATCCCCGCAGGCGTAGACGTAGTAATGGAGGTTAAGTAATTAACCGATATCTCGCTTGAAACTACCGCTCGGGAAGCGGAATGACGGTGATCCGTCGGTCAAGTTGATGCGTAAATCATCAACCAATAACCTAACAGGAGGAAAAGAAAATGCAGAAAGGCATTATCGGCAAGAAGATCGGTATGACTCAGATCTTCGACGAAGCAGGAAAAGTTGTTCCTGTAACAGTAATTGAAGCCGGCCCATGTGTCGTTGTACAGAAGAAAACTGTAGAGAACGACGGTTATGCAGCTCTTCAGCTGGGCTATGGCGACGTAAAGGTACAGAGAGTAAACAAGCCAATGAAGGGTCACTTCGATAAGGCAGACGTTGCTTGCAAGAAGACACTCAAGGAGTTCAGACTTGCAGACTGTGATTCACTTAACGTAGGCGACATCATCAAGGCTGATACATTTGCTGTAGGCGACGCAATCGACGTTGTTGGTACAAGCAAAGGTAAGGGATTCGCTGGTGCAATCAAGAGACACAACCAGCACAGACTCAAGGAAACTCACGGTACAGGTCCTGTACACAGACAGGCTGGATCAATGGGTGCTTGTTCATCTCCTTCAAGAATTTATAAGGGCAAGGGCATGGCAGGTCACATGGGTGCAGAGCAGGTAACTGTTCAGAATCTCGAAATCGTTAAAATAGACGTTGAAAACAATCTTATCGCTATCAAGGGTGCTGTTCCAGGACCTAAGGGCGGTATCGTTTATATCGTTGACAGCGTAAAGGCTTAAGGAAGGAGGAAGCGTAAATGTCTACAATTTCAGTTTTTGATATGACAGGTAAGCAGGTTTCCGAGACAGAGCTTAATGATTCAGTATTCGGAATCACTCCCAACGAAGGTGTTATGCACGCTGCAGTTGTTAATTACCTCGCAAACCAGAGACAGGGCACACAGTCAACACTTACAAGAACAGAAGTAAGCGGTGGCGGCAGAAAGCCTTGGAGACAGAAGGGTACAGGTCACGCAAGACAGGGTTCAACTCGTGCTCCTCAGTGGGTACACGGTGGAATCGCACTTGGACCTAAGCCAAGAGATTACAGATACGAGCTTAACAAGAAGGTAAAGAGACTCGCTATGAAGTCTGCGCTTTCTACTAAGGTTATCGATAACAACATGATCGTTCTTGATGCTCTCACACTTGACAGCTACAAGACAAAGACAGTTGTTGAAATGCTCAAGGCTCTCGGCGTTGAGGGCAAGGCTCTTATCGTAACAGCAGAGGCTGATGCAAAGGTTATCAAGAGCGCAGCTAACATCCCAGGTGTTAAGACTGCTGCTGTAAATACACTTAATGTTTATGACATTCTCAACTATGACAAGTTCATCGTTGTTAAGAATGCAGTAGGAAAGATCGAGGAGGTGTACGCATAATGAAAACAGCTCAGGATATCATTCTTAAGCCTGTAATCACTGAGAAGTCAATGGACGATCTTCAGACAGGAAAGTACACCTTTAAGGTAGCTAAGGACGCTAACAAGTCCGAGATCAAGAAGGCTGTTGAAGAGCTCTTCGACGTTAAGGTTGCTAAGGTAAACACAATGAACTGCAACGGTCGCGCTAAGAGAGTCGGAAGATTCTTTGGCAAGACTCCTGATTGGAAGAAGGCTATCATCACTCTTACAGCAGAATCAAAGGCAATCGAGTTCTTCGAGGGCATGGTTTGATCTTATTATAAATAAGTAAGAGAGTTATGGGAGTAATGCTCCCGCAAAAAATGCATTAAAGGAGAAAAGTTAAAATGGCTATAAAGACTTATAAGCCTACGACACCTTCGAGACGTCAGATGACTGTAACTGACTACTCGGTTCTGTCAAAGGTTGAGCCGGAGAAGAGCCTTCTCGAACCAATGAAGAAGAAGTCGGGAAGAAACAGCTACGGCCGTATAACAGTTCGCCACAGAGGCGGCGGTAACAGAAGAAAGTACCGTGTAATAGATTTCAAGAGAGACAAGGACGATGTAATCGCAGTTGTTAAGACTCTTGAGTATGATCCAAACAGAAGCGCATTCATCGCACTCGTTGAGTATGAGGACGGCGAGAAGAGATACATTCTTGCTCCTAACGGACTCAAGGTAGGCGATAAGATCGAGTCAGGTGCTGAGGCTGATATCAAGCCAGGCAACGCACTCAAGCTTGCTGATATCCCTGTTGGTACATTTATCCACGCTATCGAGCTTTACCCAGGTAAAGGCGCACAGCTCGTAAGAAGTGCTGGTAACCAGGCACAGCTCATGGGTAAAGAAGACAAGTATGCACTTGTTAGACTTCCTTCAGGCGAAATGAGAAAAGTTCCGATCGACTGCAAGGCTGCTATCGGTCAGGTTTCAAACATTGATCACGAGAACGTTAACTACGGTAAGGCTGGTAGAGTCCGCAACATGGGCTGGAGACCTACTGTACGTGGTTCTGTCATGAACCCATGCGATCACCCACACGGTGGTGGTGAAGGTAAATCACCTGTCGGACGTCCGGGCCCTGTAACCCCATGGGGTAAGCCAGCACTCGGCTATAAGACACGTAAGAAGCATCACAGAACTGATAAGTTCATCGTAAAACGCCGCAACGGCAAATAATCTGAAAGGAGGAACTATTAAATGAGCAGAAGTATCAAGAAGGGTCCTTATGTCCAGGAAGTTCTCCTGAAGAGGGTCGTTGCAATGAACGAAGCAGGTGAAAAGAAGGTTCTCAAGACATGGAGCCGTTCTTCAACAATATTCCCTGATTTCGTAGGTCACACATTCGCTGTACACGATGGTCGTAAGCACGTTCCGGTATACGTTACAGAGGATATGGTAGGTCACAAGCTCGGTGAGTTTGCTCCTACAAGAACTTACAAGGGCCACGCAGGCTCAAAGACATCTAACAACGGTAAGAAATAAGCGGAAGGAGGAGCTCAGAGATGGAAGCAAGAGCTTATTTAAGAAATGCTCGTATATCACCCAGAAAGGTGCAGATCGTACTGGATCTTATCAGAAACAAGCCTGTTGATCTCGCTTTAGCTACTTTAGATCTTACTCCTAAGGCTGCAAGTCCTATCGTTGCAAAGCTTGTTAAGTCCGCTCAGGCAAACGCTGAAAACAACTTCAGCATGGACAAGGATAATCTCGTGGTTTCAGAGTGCTTCGTTACTCCAGGACCTATCATGAAGAGAATCATGCCGAGAGCACAGGGCAGAGCATATAGAATTTTAAAGAGAACTTCACACATCACAGTAGTTCTTAAGGAAAAAGAATAATCCCAAGGAGGTTTGAATAATGGGCCAGAAAGTTAATCCACACGGTCTTCGTGTCGGCGTTATAAAGGATTGGGATTCTCGTTGGTATGCAAACAAGTCTGATTTCGGCAATGCCCTCGTAGAGGATTACAACGTTCGTAACTACATCAAGAAGAGCCTGTATGCAGCAGGTGTTCCAAGAATCGAGATCGAGCGTTTTGCTGATAAGGTCAGAATCCACATCCACTGCGCTAAGCCAGGTATCGTAATCGGCAGAGGCGGCGCAGAGATCGAGAAGCTCAGAGCACAGCTCGAGAAGATGATGAACAAGCAGGTTTTCATCAACATCATTGAAGTTAAGCAGCCAGATATGGACAGCCAGCTCGTTGCTGAAAAGATCGCTCTTGACCTTGAGAATAGAGTATCTTTCAGAAGAGCTATGAAGCAGTCAATCGGCAGAACAATGCGTCTTGGCGCAAAGGGTATCAAGGTTAAGGTATCAGGCAGACTTGCCGGTGCTGAAATCGCAAGAAGCGAGAGCTACCACGAGGGTACAATCCCGCTCCAGACTATCCGTGCTGATATCGACTACGGTTTCGCTGAGGCTGATACAACATACGGTAAGCTTGGCGTTAAGGTTTGGATCTATAAGGGCGAAGTTCTCAAGGGCGATGCTGCTAAGGCTGCTGCTCAGAGAGAAAAGCTTGAGAGAAAGAACGATACAAGAAATAATGACCGCCGTCGCCGTGACGATAAGCGTGACGGAAACAACAACAACAGACGCGGCGGAAACAGAAATTTCAATCGTGACGCTAAAAGAGAAGGAGGTAATCAGTAATGCTTCTTCCAAAGAGAGTTAAGTACCGCAGAGTCCACAGAGGACGTCTTAAGGGTAAGGCATACAGAGGAAATAAGGTAACTTACGGTGATTTCGGTCTTCAGGCACTTGAGCCTGCTTGGATCACATCCAACCAGATCGAGTCTGCCCGTATCGCTATGACTCGTTACATCAAGAGAGGCGGTCAGGTTTGGATCAAGATATTCCCTGACAAGCCAATCACAGAAAAGCCAGCTGAAACACGAATGGGTTCAGGTAAGGGTTCACCGGAGTACTGGGTAGCAGTAGTTAAGCCAGGCCGTGTTCTTTTTGAGATCAAGGGCGTTGCTGAGGAAACTGCAAGAGAAGCTATGCGTCTTGCTATGCACAAGCTTCCTATCAAGTGTAAGTTCGTAACTAAAGCAGAGCAGGAGGTTGAGCAGTAATGAAGGCATCAGAAATCAGAGAAATGTCAGTTGATGAGCTCAACGAAAAGCTCACAAGCCTTAAGGAAGAGCTTTTTGCTCTTCGTTTCCAGCACGCTATCAATCAGCTGGATAATACAGCAAGACTCAAGGCTGTAAAAAAGGATATTGCACGCATCAAGACATCTCTGCGTGAGGCAGAGCTTGCTGCGCAGCAGTAAGAAAGGGAGGATTTAGCTAATGTCTACTGAGAGAAACCTTAGAAAAACAAGAGTAGGTAAGGTTGTAAGCGATAAGATGGATAAAACCGTCGTAGTTGCTATCGTTGATAACGTTAAA